>Ga0209500_10000075_pt1 | contig 91068 bp, 83 predicted proteins | sample S_140212_EF_Meta_FD_187323 | JGI IMG/M metagenome (GOLD analysis project Ga0209500, IMG submission 187323) | Freshwater microbial communities from Lake Simoncouche, Canada to study carbon cycling - S_140212_EF_MetaG (SPAdes) (version 2) | ecosystem: Environmental > Aquatic > Freshwater > Lake ...
TGATATCTTTTAACTTTTCGTTGTATTCAAAAGTTCTGGTATCATTCATTTTTCGCAATTTGTTTAATTGCATGAGTGTGAGCTTGGTCTTGCGTAGTTGCCCAAGGTGAGGCTGTGTATTATCAGCAGCAACATCCTGATATGCACTGGGGCTACGTTCATAAAGCTCATTGAGGATCATGAGATATTTATGCCCCAGGTGCGGCTGGAGCGGCCGGTGGTTGTGCTGCCGGAGTTGATCCTATTGTGCCGCCCGGGGCTGCTCCTGGTTCTGCACCCGGTTGTGTGAGATTGCCCATCTCTTGACCCATAGCCACATCGCTTTCCAATCCAGCAGGTGTGATGCCCACTGAACGCAGATCTTGACCTTGTGATGTTTCCATTTCTGGTTTTGAGCGTTCTTCTTTCCACAACTTAGAATTTTGTTGGATTTCGTCTTCTGTCAAGCCTAAGAAACGCTCTAACAAGAATCTCTTGCTCAAGTAAGGCAATGGTTCTAATGATGTAAATGCTGTGATACGAGTGGTATCTAACTCTGCTTGACGGTAACTTGCAAAGTTTTGCGGTGGATTAAACTTGATCTGGAACAGACCAGCATCAATGTTAAACCCTCTCCAACGCATGAACATCTTGAATTCGTCGTCTAATTTCTGCACGATCAAGGCTTGTAAACGCTCACAATACTGGTTGAATCTGTACTCTTGTATCAGTGCGGTGCCTACTTTTCCGTCGGTCAAAGCACGGTCCGAGTCGTCTGGACCTGTGGGCAGATAGCTTGATGGCACACGCAGACCACGGGCCATTTTGTTGTTAAAATACTTTAAATCGTCAATTTCACCTAGGTTTTGTCCACCTTGCAGCATCTCTACTGAACTGCCTCGACCGTCTGCACCCACTGGAAAGAAGAAGTCTTCGTTGATTGAAAGTGGATTGTAGCTTGAATCCATGATGTTCTGACCGCCGCCGCCATATGTGGGAATACGACGTTGATGCATTTCATTCTTCACACGCTCTACAAACGCCATAGCCATGTGGCTGGGCATGTTTCCTACGTCGATCTTGAACATTCTACGTTCAGGGGCACGCTGCACCCTGTAGATCAACATAGCATCTTCCAGTAGTTCTTTCTGCTTGAATACCTTGAAGATGTTTTCCAAAATTGATTTACCAAATGGCCAGAAGGTGTCTAGACCTTCATTCAAACTCATATGCACCACATGCTTGGCATCGATACATGTTTCATTCACAGCACGATTAAATCGGCTCACACCGCTCATGGCTGAACTAGGTGCTGTGTAGCCGCCGCCTTGCATGCTACCGCCGATTCCACCTGCGCCGCCCGAACTTGGGTTGACCATGAAGTCTGTTGTGGTCTTTGCTGCCACAGTCAAGTTCTGGAAGTTAGGGTTAATGTCACGGATGATGTATTGTTCTGGCCGTTTGCCTTCGTTCTCGTTCACGATCACACGCACCACTTTGCTCATGTCCACCCAATACATTTCAAATGTTTCCGGGTCACGCACAAATACTTGATCTCCGTATTTGATTGTGTTGCGGAACAGTTTGAAGATGCGTTGATCCAGCTTGTTCAGCTTGACCCATTGCTGCATCTGTTTGCGGATGATTTCAATTTCGTGATCTGTAGGATCGTCGTTGTAGGTTATGTCAAACGGTGTGTCGTTTTGTTCATTGAGTTGTGTACTGAACTCAGCAATGATGTCCAAACATGCGTTGACTTCTGAGTCAGCATCCATGTTTTCGTATTGGTTATAGCGTTCAATACGATTTGGGTGTCCACTATACACTTCTGGTAATCGGCTGGCATAGTTGCGAAAGCTGAAATCAGTATCAGCTTGATTGTTTCGTCTTCCGTCGTTTTTTGGATAACCGGGCAAGCCCTGATCTCTTCCACCCGCGATTGGGCTCATCTGTCCAGATAAATCTGCGACTTTGAAGTATTTTTTCCAGCCTTGTTTTGGTTCTGCCATAGTGTATTATTTATTGTTATGCGCTGTATGTGGCACGTAAAGTCTTGTCTTGTATGCCTATGCTTCTTTGCAGCAGATCAATCAATTCACCCTGTTGCTTGATCATGGTGTCGTATGCTGCCATCTGATCTCTGAACATATTTTCTGTAAGGGTGCCAAACCCAGTCATTGCACCTGAACTATCTGCTAGTCTGGTGTCGTTATTTTCTGCATCTGGACGATACACAGTATCTATCAATGACTGACGATATTTGTCGGCAGGGCCGGCGGAATTTCTAAAGTCAGCTAACAGTCGAGAAGAATTTAAATTTGTTCTAGAACTTGGTGTTGATGTTTGTGCAAGCTCAGCAAATCTTCCTTTAGCGTCATTTATAGCAGAATACATCGTGTCATTAGACGCATTGTCATTGAGAGAAATTTTGTCTCCAGACACTTTTTTCTTTATGTATTCCTTGAATGCTTCAAACTCTTGTTTTACTTTTTCTGCTGCTTGTTCAGCTTTCTTGGCTAGTTCCGATTCGTTTAGTTTTTCGTTCAGATCTGTTCGTAATTCAGACTTAAACTCGTTAAAGCCTCTCAGTGTGCCGATACCTTCTATGCCGGTTTCTTTTTTCATTTGCTCTTTAAGAGCTTTATTATCCTCTAAAAATTTCGGTGTTGATCCTGGCAGCTTTTCAGCTATAAATCTCACGCTTGCAGCCGTGCCTACCATCAAATCCGACACTGGTTTCAACCCAAAGTTCACGAAATTTTCAAACGCCGATGTTGCCCTCATCAATTCTTGTCGAACAGCAACTACATTGACCAGTGCAGATTCCGATACCGGGGGCGGACCACCTTCGGGAGGCACGACTCCTTGTTGTGCTAGAGCTGCTTTCAGAGCCTCTGGAGTCATTCCTCCATATTTCCTAATATTTGCCATTTCGCTGGGTTTTAAGAACACCCCGGTCATTCCTGCTTGAGTGGCACCACTAAATTGTGTGGAAGTTGCAGTTGTTTGTTTTCTTGTTGCTGCACCAAATTGAACAAATTGTTCATTTAACTCTTTTGTGGTGTTAGGCATTGCCTTTGCGACTTCTACAGCAGCCGTGCCAATTGTTCTTTCCAGTTTTACACTTGCCTCAGAGGCAAAATTGGTAAAAGAGTCTTGCATTCCTTGTGAAAATTCAGGGCCAATTGTTGACGCAAATTTGATCATGCTATCTTGCTTGGCTATAGTCATTGTGATCTTGTTCACAAGCTCTTCATTTCCTGCCGCTCTTGCTTCTTCTAATTCAATGTCTTGTTGCACTCTAAGTGCAGCATATCGATCATTAGACATGGCCGTTTCCAGAGCTTTTTGCTGTTGTTCGGCAGAAAGCCCAGTGAGTCTAGTAACAATATCTTGTTGTTTGATAAATTCTCTTACAGATTGTGCTCGGTCTTTTTCAGTTTTACCCAGGGTTTCTATGCTGCCGCCTGCCATTTGCACGTTCTTGAGCAACATTGCAAATCGCTTGTTCATCTCATCAGGGTTTATGCCCATCTGCATCATTTCGGCTTGCATGCCAGTTTTGTGCATGATGGCAGTTACATTGGCGACTTCTTTCATGCCAGTTTCAACTGTACCACCAAACGCAGCAAAAGCCGTGGCATTCTCGTTGATATATGCAGTTAGTTTAGGAAAATCTCTACTGGACGTGTAACCAAATTTGTTGAACATGTCCATGACACCGCCAAGTCCGGAAATCCGGTCGGCACTACCTACTTTGGACATTTCTACATAAGCATCATATTGAACATCAGCAAGTTCATTGACTTGCTGAACATATGAAGAAAGTGCTGTAGTAGCTATTCCTAGGCTCGCAGCAAGCAGAGGCATTTGTTTTGACAGGCCTCCGGTCATTGTTTCTAACGCATCTGCACTGCCATCAATCGCACTATTAAAACTTGATAATCCTGTGGCACCATTGGCCATCTGACTAAAGCTACGCTCAAAACCGGGAACAAGGTTTTTAAAAAGACCTTCAACTAAATCTGATGATATTCTACGATCCGTTGGCTCGGTAGTTCCACCTGCCCCGCCGGTTGTGCGGCGACCGCCACGCAGTTCGTCAGCAAATGCTCGAGCTATATCTTGTATACTCTGACGACTTAGATTTACTGTGCCAGTTTCAGCCATGGTATATCCTCTTAATTTTATTCAGGAAAATTCTTGTCATAATTATATTTAGCGAGGAAATTTATGCTACCAAACAACCCACTCACCCAGTATTTCCGCCAACCAGCGATCTACATCCGACTGCCCAGCCAGGGTAAATTCTATCCTAATGGCTCATTAAACATGCCACCCAACGGTGAATTGCCTGTGCTGCCCATGACCTCAGTGGATGAGATCACATATCGAACACCGGATGCGCTGTTCAACGGATCTGCCACTGTTTCGGTTATCAAGAGCTGTGTTCCTAACATACGTGATCCTTGGGTAATGCCTAGTGCCGACATGGATGCTGTGTTAGTAGGCATCCGTATTGCCAGCTATGGACATGATATGGACATAAACGTCAAATGCCCTAGCTGTGAACATCTAGAAGATTTAACAGTGGATCTACGCAAAGTAAACGATTTACTAACAGTAGGTGACTACAATACTCCTGTGATAATTGGAGATCTAGAATTTTATTTCCAACCCATGACCTTCCAAACTGTGAATCAAAACGGTCAGGTGCAGATGGAACAACAGCAGATGATACGAACATACGAGCAGACTACTGACGAGACTGAACGCTCCGATCAAGTGGCCAAAATCATGGAAGCTATCAATCAAGCAACTACAAAAACAGTAGCGGCCAGTATTGCTGCAATAAAGTCTCCAACAGCATTGGTAACAGAAAACGAATACATCACAGATTTCTTAAAAAACTGTGATAGTAAAATATTCAATCAATTGAAAAATCATGCAGTGGCACTGAAAGTTGCTAGTGAAGTCAAACCAGTGAGTATCATTTGTACTGAGTGCAAGCATGAATACACACAGCCGTTTACGTTAGATCTATCAAGTTTTTTCGACAACGCCTCCTGACTCTAGATCTCGACGAGATCAATGACTTGGTTGACCGTATGGAGAAAGATTGCCAAACTATCCGTCAGGAGGCTATCAAGATAAGTTGGTTTATGCGAGGTGGATTAACTTACGATCAAGCCATGGCTCTGGGCATACAGGAACGCGAATTAGTCAATGAATTGATCAAAGACAACTTGGAAACAACCAAGAAAACAAACATGCCTTTCTTCTAAGCATTCAAGACTTGCTACGCAAGTCTATTGATTCGCTGCGCTCATCAATGTTATTTTGTTTCTTGACTTAGTATCATCTAGATACTGTGGTCATAATTCACCGTATGCACGGTGAAAAACGCATCATCTGAGTGACAGCAGTCATCTACGGTAATGAGATTGTGGTTACCCACGCGGAGGCGGTTGACCGGTACCCCCTACTCAAGCTTCACATATCAACGGAACCCTAGTAACCCGATGTAGATCCAAGTCCTATAAGCAGGGGTTGTATCTGTTTCACAGAGCCCCGACCATTTGTTGCCTTAAGTTAGCAATTATCTTTGACGCCCAAGTCCGGACCGGGTATCGCACCGTTCCTCAATGGGGTTGAGTCATATCACTCAACACAGAGTCGTGATTAAATTTTGTTTAGGATTTGGCGGCCATGTACCCTTACCTGTATATGGCCATTGTAATAATCTTGTGATTCCAATACCTGTCTACTGAACTGCTCGCGTGCCTCAATGTATGAGCATTCACTCTTGCTTGCACAGTAGAAAAGTATCTCTCTGGTGAAATTGTCGGTGCCTAGTTTTTCGATGTCTGCGGATAGTTCTGCGCTGGATCCATAATACTGTTGCCAGTCTGAATCAATTTTGCTTCGTATGCGTTTTTTCTTCTTGATGCCGTTCTTTTGTTTGACTACTTTGTAAGTTGTTTTTGAGAACTTTGCCAGTTTTTTGCCTATGTATTTGCGTCCAGTGAGATTATTTGTGATCAAGTAAACGAATCCTACACATGAGTCGGGCAATGTCTCCACTGGGGTGTTTTGATATAGCCATGTCATGTTGCAGTTTTGTTACTTGAGTCATATAGTTATGCCGTTTGATGTGAGTTTAATGATTTTTCTCGTTGCCATTGGCTAGTAAATGGTGTTGTGGTGCTGCCTGAACAAGTTGCCTTACAAGTGGTATTTGGCGTGTTGGTATTCCAAGTTTGTTGTATATTGTTGAATTGATCTTCGGATATAAATTTGCGACCCGCAAGCCAGCAACAAGGTGTCATACGTCCTTGTGCATCTATGTATGCACTAGATTCATTCAGTGCATAGCAATTGATTGGTCCTTGTGCAGCAACAGGCGGTTGCCATCCTGTGGCTGGCTGTAATTGCGAATCAAATAATCCACGCTTGCTGACCTTGGCTCGAAACCAGGTGAATCCGATATCTCGGGCTAGTTGCTCACACTCATCAACTTGATGTTCGTTGTGCCCATATACCAACATATCCCAATGTGCAGATCCACCTGCCGAAATATAGCCTCTGATGTTGTTCATGAGTTTTGTCCAATCAACATTCTTTCGATAGATATGGTTGGTATCGGCTAACCCATCTATACTGAACACCACATAGTCTTCCGACTTATTGAAAAGTTTTCCTAGATCATACCACCAAGATCGATTTTGTAATGCACCATTGGTATTCATGCCCAATGTGATCGTAGGGTTTACTGATCTAAAATACTGATATATTTCCATGGTATATTTGCCGGCAGCAGGATCACCATACTGCCCGCACATGAACATCTTATCAAGATCTCTTATCTGCTGGTCTGATACTATAGCAGAGATTTGACTCATAGTAAGATGATGCTGAAGATTTTTGTTAAATTCAGGATCAGTTTCACGATCACACAACGGACATGCCGCTTGGCATACATCCGTGGGCTCTATGTGCAGGACTTTTATATCACGCAAGTTCGATATCCGTGCTGTAGCTAGTAAACCCATTCTCTTTCACGACCTTGAGAATGTTTTCTACCCTGCTAGTCAGTTCATCCCTGTGACTGACCAACCAAATGCTCTTGTGTCGTTCTCGGCTCATCTTCTTCAGCAATGCCAAGGCGTTCTCCACACCTTGTGTGTCTAGCCCAGAATCGATCATCTCGTCAATGAACAAGATGTTGATGGGTTGGTATAGACTCTCCCACACATCGCGGAATGCCCAACTCATGCTGAGGATCAGTCGATTGCGCTCTCCACGCGATAAGTTGTCAAAGTCCAGTTCACGACCAAGTTCTTCGATACTCACAGTAAGATCGTTTTGAAACTTCACTGTGTGTGGCAATCCAATACGATCAAGATAGTGTGTGAGTCTGCTGTTGAGATAACTCAAGTTCTGGTCAATGATCTTCTTACGCACAAACGAGTCTTTACTGGTGAGCAGTTTCAACAAGAACTCTTGATGTTCCTGCACTCTAGTGTATTCGTTTAGCGTGTCATAAGAAACTACCTGCAGGGCTTGATTTTGCATGTCAGTGATCTGTTCGCTGTAAGGATCTGATTCCGAAGATCTTGTGACGAGATCTTTGTTTAATGTATCCACGGTGTTCTTGTGATTCAGGGCCTGTTCTAAACTATCATAGAACACAGTAGGTGCTGTGCCCAAATTACCAAGTTCTTTCAATCGATCCTGATGTTCCAGTCGTTGTGTGTCGTTGGTCAGCAGTTGCAAAGCAAGTTCTTGTAGAGTCTTCTCACGCTGTGCTTTCACAGTATCAAGACTGTTGTCGTGTATCTCTGTGCCGCAAGCAAAACACTTGTGGCTGGCGATCTGATTGAGATCTTTATCAATCTGGGCTTTTTGTTTTAACAGTTTTGCATCATCGGCATCAATCTGCCGGATCCAACGATTGGCTTCGTCAATGGATTTCTTGCGAACATGATATGATTCGAGATCTCTGTGTGCTTGCACCTCTGCGACAATATCAATGTGTTCAAGATCGGCAATACCTTGTGCCAGACCTTCTGTATCTTCTGTTTGTTTGCGTAGCCACAAGGTTCTGCGTTTCTCTAGACTTTGGATCTGTTCTTCGATTCGCTTGTTGGCTTCTTGAACAGCACGGATACGCAGTTCTTCAGATTGGATGGAATCTTTGGTTTGTCTATTGAGTTCTTTGATGCGATCGGCACGCTCACTCAATAGTGTAATACCCAGCAGTTGTTCAATGATGGTGCGCTGTTCGTTGGCTTTGAGACTCAAAAACGGCGGTGTGTATGTGTTTAGTGCCACAATGTGTTGGAACATGTCATGGCTCATACCTAACACACGCTCAATGGCTTCTTGAGTTTCTCTTGAATCACCTTGTGCTTCGTCTTGTGCTGCTTGATGTTCGTCGTTGACATAGAATTTGAGAACGTTAGGTTTGCGCCCTCGCTCAATTCGATAGTTTTGCCCACCCACACTGAAGTCTAGACTGACCAGCATGTGTTTGGCATTGGTCTTGTTCACAAGATTGTCTTTGCGGATGTTTGATAGTGCTTGGCCGTACAATGCATAACTCAGTGCATTGATGATTGTGGTCTTTCCTGTGCCATTGCGAGATCCATCGCCACCCATGTCTAAGTTTTCACCCAGCACTAGTGTGAGATCACTCCGATCAAAGTCAATGGCCTGCGTGGTATTGCCCACGCTCATGAAGTTTTTTACCGTAAGGTCGCGTAGATGGATCATATGAGTTGATTATAACAAATTATCTGCATGATTACAAATATCCAACCACCGATTGTTGATTGTGTTTTCTCGTAGTTGGGAATTAAACCAATCAATTGGATCTTGATCAGTGATTAACATTCCGATGTAGGCAACTTCTAATATGTCAAACTGTTTGTTGTTTGATCGAATCTTGTTAACAAAATTCTGTCTCCTGGTTAGATATTGGCTATTACGGTGGTACAGTAAATCATACATGTGATTAAAGTGATCCTGATCAAATATTTCTAGATGAGATAATTTATTTTCAAGCAAGTTTTTATCTTCAAAATCGCAATATTCGATGTTTACAAATCTCGGATCTGTGAATCCAACCTGATGTTTAAAAGCGTTTTGTGTGTCTAGTAGTAAAAAATAAAAATATTCAATGATCGAGTTAGTACGATATTCTGGGTCAGGGTGATTATCAATATTGTATGAATCTACCCAGTGTTTACGCATGGAATCAAATGCTCTGGCACCATGGGCTTTGTTTTTTAAATCTTCTACCAGGTGATCAACTTGTAGGCCCACTCCGTCGGTTTTTTCTAAAAAGTTATACAGAAACCAAACAAAATTTTCATTGCTTACATAAGTGTTTATCACAGTACAGTCAGAGAGTGTGGGATCAAGCAACTCGTCAATTTTTGCAATCCAGTGTATTCTGCTCTGATTACAACAAAAATTATTTTCAAAATCTAACTCAAATTTTGAATGTGTATCCAATGCAGATAATAGCCAGTTTTGATATAATCCTGGCAATCCTAACAGTACATAATCAGTCATACTATAAATTTTGATAGATTTTTAGCAGTAACTTGTTGTCGTAGAATTCCGATTCGATGTTGGTGATCTGATCTGTCACAATCTGATCTACTGATTCAAATTTGATCTCACCAGGAGCCATGTCTGTGTCCACCGACGAGTTCTTGTTGGGTATCAAGGCCATCTCTCGGAGATTGTAATCCTTGATGTATGTTTCTTTGATAAAGTTGGCTTCTTCGTACGAAATCTCAATGTCCAAGTTAACACGCACATGCATCCTGGGTGCAAGCAATGAGGCTGCATTGTCAATGATGTTGGCTAGTCCTAACACACGATATCTGGGTTGATCGGGCCAAGCATGATACACAGGATCTTTACCCCACTCAAGGATAGTAAGACCACGAGCATCATCTCCTGCATCTGCGTAATTGTGTGGAAACGCATTGCCAATGTACGTGATATTCTTCTTGGTCTGGCGTTTGTGGAAGTGTCCGGTGAATACATGTTCAAAATTGTTGAAGTCTTCTCTGCGTACTTCTCCATGATCCGGCATCTCTACCATGGCGTTCATCAAGTAGCCGGGCAGTTCAAAGTGCCCAAACATGTATTTGGCTTTTAACCGAGAGATACGCTTGTAATCGTCACCAACCAGCCAAGGAGCAATGACCACATCACCACTGGAAAACCAATCGTTGCAAATTTCAACATTGGGGAGGTGGCGTGCCCATTCAACACTTTGAATATCACGCTTGTCCCTATAATATAGATCGTGATTTCCAGGAATAAAATATACTCGATCAAAGTTGGCATTCATGTGCTCCAGCGCCCTAAGGCTGTAGTTCAGTGTGACGATGTTGAGACTGGCTCGATTGTTGTGCCAGTCACCTAAGAACATGCAGGTCTCGCAACCCTCTTCTTTGGCCTTGGCAGTTGCCCACTTTACAAAATTTAGACAATCCTCATTGTGAGTGACACTGTTTGACTTTAGGCCAAAGTGGATGTCAGTGAAGATCGCGGCTTTTCGGAATAGATTAGTCATCCTTTGATTATACTACTCATCCAATGTGCTTACAACCGGTCCGGACATGGCTTCCATTGAATGTTTGCCGGAATTCTGTCTAGTCCATGATGGATTGAGTCCGTTCATCTCCAAGATGTCATCACGGATGTTCTGCATCTTCTTTTCAATGTTCAAGATTCTAGTAAATGAGTTAGTGATAGCAGCGGTGTAATACGCAAATGGGTTCTGTGATTTTGATTCATCAAACTGCAATCCAATCTGGCTCAACTGTAATAGAGCCTGTCCACGCATCTCTTCATTGTAAGTGTATCCACGCCAGTTGGATCGTGTGGCATATCGTTCGCATAGCTTCATAAACATCTTGGCCAAGGTGCGAGTCATCTCGCCGTGATCTTTTGAGAACTCCCCGGTTACAAGATCACCACGCCAATGACTTTTACCCACTAAGAATGGTTCTTTTTTGTCATCCACACGATAGTGAAAGAACGGAGGAAAGTTCACTCGCATGTGTGTTGGGTCCAGGATCACTTCGTCGATCAATCCTGCTAATGGATCTTCTTCTACTGGATCTTCTAGTTCTAATAGTTCTTCTAACTTGCGCTTTTTAGCAGCAGCTTTGGTGATCTTTTTAGGTGCCATGGGTATGTGTTCCCAGGTCATGATACGGAAAACTATGTCTGTGTTGGGGATTTTCTTAGGATCTATGATCTCACCAGTTTCACGTTTGATGCGATCTGCACGATTTCTACGTGCTTCTGCTGTGGTTTTCTGGTTGATCTTGCTTACACTGGGCAAGATGATGTCGTATTGGTGGTCTAGATCAGGATTGATATAGGCACAATAGTTTTTCTTGCTGAGGTGTATTTCCTTGAGGATATCTCTGTTGTTGAGATAATTGGTTTTTGGTGTTGCTCTAGCGATGGTGGCCATCCGGCAGTATCCTTAAAATGTTATTTATTATAACACACTTTTGGTGTTTGTCAATGGTTTATAAACTGGGCAGATTATTTTTTGGGTAAATAAACACATGGGCTCTACAAAATTAAAATTAGACTACATTGAGTTTGCCGAGGTGGATGACATCTGGGTTCGTGCCTACTCGGTTAAAAAAGCCAGCACTGTGATCGGTCAACATGTTCATGTTCACGATCACATCACATTAGTATCCAGTGGATCTGTGCGTGTTTGGCAAGATGATACAGAACCAACAGAATTTCATGCTCCTGCAATCATCACGATTCCTGCAGGCAGCCGTCACGAATTCATGGCGCTCACTGATGATGTGGTGCTATGTTGTTTACATAATCTGCGTGGCACTGGACTAAAGTTTCCAGAATCAATCAGTCCAGCGGAGGTAGAACATGCCATTTGATATACTTGCATCCGCTGCCCAAGAATCAGTCGGCGATATAGCAACTGCGTTTAACGCGGCTGAACTCACCGGTCTTGATTCAGCATCGGCAGCATTTGAAGCTGGTATCACAGATGCCAATGCTTTTGATTTTGCTCAAGGCCCGGACGGATTCATGGGATCAATTATACCCGGTGCCGATGGCGTGATTGACTCAGCCGGCGGGTGGTATGATGTTGGTTACGAACAATCATTTTTTGGATCGGACACTCAAGCTGCATTGTTTGAAGGTGGCAGTGTTGATAGCGAATTTGTGTCGGACTACGGTTTCCGCGAGGAATTGATCAATGTTGATGCCGCAGCCTCCGTTGATGGTGGGTTTGCATATGACTACGGTGTTCGCGAAGAGCTGATCAATGCTGAGACTGCGGCCTCCGTTGATATCGATGCCACGGCTGCCGAGACTGCCCGATTGGATAGATTTAATGAAGCTGGACTTCCAGTCTCACAACCCGGCATAGTAGATCAGATCACTGGTCGGGCTGCATTGGCAGCAGACCAGATCAAGGCCGCTGGTGCCAATGCGGTGAGCGGGCTCACTACACAGTTTAAAGCCGAACTACCTAAACTTATAGCTCAAGCAAAACAACAAGCAATAGGACAAGCAGTTGGAGCAGTAACCGGCGCTGTAAAATCAACGGTGGCAAAATCATTGCCCGGGCCTCTTGCCGCAGTAGCTAACAATGTGGTCGACAGAGCAGCTAATAGCACAGCGTCTGCCTTTGGTGCTACTCCAATCGCTACATCAGTTGATCTAACCGGCGGTGGCGGTGGTGGTGGTGATGGACAAACAGGAGTCACATTTGCCGGCGGCGGCGGAACTGGTAATGCAGAACCAGTTCCGTTTACCAATGATGCAGCATTGGCCAACTTAGCAGCCAATATCGCAGCAGGCACAGTAGGAACGGCTGTAGCTAATGCAGCGGCAGTGGCAGCAGATACCGGCACAGCGATCACAATCGATAACATAGGCAATGGTATAGCTTCTGCTCGTGTGGTTCCAACAGGAATTACCGACCCGGCGCAAGCCGCAGCGGCCAATGCAGCAGCCGAAACATTGGCAAAAGCACAATTAGCACAACGACAACAGAGTATAGCAATACAACGCAAATTTGAGGCCAACAATGGTGATTGGCGGGTGCGGATCAGTTTGGCGCCCGGATCAGATTATCTTTACAATGATCCTACTTTGCAAGCCGATGGAACCAATGGTATCTTATGGCCATTGAAACAAAGCAGCGGAGTGATATTTCCGTATACTCCTAAGATCACTACCAGCTATAGTGCCAATTATTCACGTGCAGAGCTCACTCATTCAAATTATATGAACTATTTCTATCAAAGCAGCAACGTGGGAGAAATTTCAATCAATGCTAAATTCACAGCACAAGACACCATGGAAGCACAATATCTGCTGGCAGTTATACATTTCTTCCGTTCAGTCACACGTATGTTTTATGGGCAGGATTCTCAACGTGGTGCACCACCACCCTTGGTATTTTTAACTGGATTTGGACAATTCCAATTCCAGAATCACCCTTGTGTGGTCAGTAACTTTACCTATGATATGCCAGAAAATGTAGACTATATACGAGCACGTAGTTTGAATGTGAATGGTATGGACTTACTAACTAGACGGCAACGGCCAAACGCTGTGCCCGGAGATCCTATCTCGGGTGCTTACAAAAGATTGGCAGATTTATTTTCTGGACAAGGCATCAACAAAGGTGCTCAATCAAATTCTTCTCCTACGGCATTGCCATCACCACCTGCATTGGGATTGAACAACCCTACGTATGTGCCTACCAGCGTTGATCTTAGTATAAGACTATTGCCTGTGCAATCGCGCAGTCAAGTTAGTCAACAATTTAGCTTGAAGAGATTTGCCAATGGGCAACTAATTGCAGGAGGATTCTGGTAATGGCCATTTATGATAGCACCAGTGCATATTATACCACTGGATACAGTCAGTTTTTCTTGGATGTGATGACCAATCGTCCTATACCCAAACAGACCGATGATCAGGTGATGACAATCACACAGACCTACGAATATAGACCCGACATGTTGGCCCTGGACTTGTATAGCAACAGTGCGTTATGGTGGGTGTTCTATCAACGCAATCCCAACACACTCACAGCCCCACCTTTGGATTTCAAAGCCGGGGTGCAAATCTATCTACCCAAAATAAGCACACTGCGTAGTGTATTAGGATTCTAATCATGGCATTGACTGAAAAACAAGGACTTGAGCAGGCTCTTGCAGATACTAACGATCAAATCGCTCTGGTCCTAAGGCAAATCAGATCTGTAGAAAATTCTACTGTGACCACTGCTGCTGAGAAAGCAACAAGACTGGCTGCTCTCAGATCTGAATTAGCAGTATTGCAAGCTACGCAAAGTAGACTGATTGCAGCATTGAATCAGTTGAATCTCAATGATCGGCGCAATACTGCCAGCGCCGCCGACACCACACGTGAAGGACAAATAGCCAGAAGCGATGATGCTCTTCCACAAGCACCCGGTCCGGGCCTACAGAAAGAGATAGCAGCAGATGGCAGGATCAAAGATCGTGCTACCACGTCTGACAGCAATGCCACACTAGTTCCTACTACTGAAAACGGCGCAGTAGATGCTGGAACCAATGCAAATCTAAGAACATTAAGCAATACTCAGGCCATCCCATCACCTTTACAAAACGGTCCATTAGCGGCCCCTCCTGCCCGCGGTGGTCCTTTGGCAGGCGCACAAATACCTGCTGCAACTCAGATCACCAACAACGGCACCTCAGGAGGGATAGGGGCACCCGGCGATGACAGTGCCCAGAAACCGGGATCGCCGTTACAAAATGCCTTGGATAATCTTTATGGAACAAACAATATTGTCGCACAAGAAAACATATTAGATCAATACCCCAGTTACACCTATAGTCTCAGCTGGTATCTATTGGATCCTGACACATACAAAACTCTATTCACCCAGACATCTCGCAGCCTCAATGGTTATTATCTCTTGGCACAGAGTGGCGGCGCAAATGTTCAGAATGTGTTTGCTACCGATCAGGGTCCTGACATAGGAGTGGGCCGCAACCCAGACTTTCCATTGGATTACTATCTTGACGATTTTTATGTTGATTATAATTACCCAGCCACTCCTGGATCACGAGGATCATCGGTGATAAGTGAAATAGGATTCAGCGTGACAGAGCCTAACGGAATCACGTTGTTAAGGAATCTTTATGCTGCAATACGTAATCTATACGTGGCCAAAGGTGTAGTCAACCCGGATGCTGTGATCAACTACTCAGCGGCACATTATTGTATGGTAATTAGATTTTATGGGTATGATGCCAATGGAAATCTTGTCCTGCCCATTGGACCTAGAGATGGTGTGACTGATAAAAGTTCAATCGTAGAAAAAATAATACCATTCAATATTATCAATGTTGATTTTGCCGTATCAAACAAGCTGGTTGAATATAAAATCAAATGTGCATCACCGGGACAAAATCACAATGCCAGCAGCAATAGAGGAACCATTCCTGGCAATTTTACATTTAATGGTGCCACAGTACAAGAGATGTTGACGGGCAGTATCCAACAGCAAACTGTGACAGTGGCGGATAACAGCAGACCACTTACTGATACTGTGTTTGGAAGAGGATAACCCATGGCAACTATTCCGGCATATGGATATGGATCAGGCGCTAACAACCCATCCGTGGCTCCGCGAGTTAGCGCCACAGCGTCAGGCACAGTCGCCACTGCTCCGCAGAATGCTGTGGCGGCTACTAAGACCACTACATCGTCTATTGGAACAGGGCTAGCCGCAGCATTAACAGCTTGGTCTCAGAATCAAGCCAGACTAACCGGAGCTCTTCCGGATGAGTATGTGATTAAATTTGCTGATCCAATCATAGCAAATGCCAGCATGCTCCCGCCAGGTCCTAAAGACAAGGCATTTACTGGTGCGTCTGGCACAAACTCTGCTACCGCAAAAAAAGATCCCGATAGGCAAAGTGCTCCACTTACTCTTCGCACAAAAGGCGCCACAGCAGGTCAACAGATCATACAATTCATCGACCAGGTGGTTCGTAGTAGTACATATCTCACTGGACAACAGTTGATAATATGGAACGACAAAAAAGGACTCTGGGAACCATCACCCACAAGAGCCGCACAAGTATTTGCCTGGTTCAATATACTATGCACAGCTGAACCTCTGAAATACGATACCAAACGTAATGATTTTTCGTATAGAATGACTTATACTATTGTGCCATATCAAACTCCGGTAACAAGCGAGTATTTTGCTCCGGGTAAGTTTCGCGGCGCACACAAAATCTACAACTATTGGTTCACCGGGCAAAACAACTCTATACAAAATTTTAGTCAGAGTTTTAATAATCAATGGACACAAGCCATAACAGGAGTAGGAACTCGACAACAACCAAATTACAATAGCAATTTATACGTGGCTAAAAAACAGTATATGGAGGCCAGTAATCAAAGTCGCCAAGGTGGATCAAACAAAACATTTGAACCTTCGGCCAATGCTGCTGACATTTTGTATACAACAGATTCTCTCAAGATCAAACTAGATATACTAGGAGATCCTGCTTGGCTGCCATCTGCTGAATCAATCAAAAATGTGCTGCTAGGATTACAATCTGTATATGCTGATCCTTTTAACCCAGATGGTAGTATCAATGCTGTGGCCAGTGTTCCGTACTTCACATTTGCATGGAATCGTCCTGTAGACTATAATCTTGATACTGGCCTTATGGATGTGGGATTGAATAATTTCCGATCTAATTTTGTTGATCAGCAGCCTGGCCTGGCTCAAGAGTCCGTGACCTACATTTGTTTTAAAACTCGCAGTAGATTTAATCAAGGTAAATTCACGCAAGAACTTGAAGGAGTTGCATTAAATCTAGCCCCCGGGGATGTTGCTCCCACTACTACTGTGACTACCAGCGGAATAACACCAGAAGATCGAGTGCTTTTTGAAGCCAACAACAAAATCGACACAGGCAGAGATACAGATCCTACTGCTGCAACAGCACTGGTCAACACCGTTGCGGTGAGATCAAACAGCACCACCTCTAGACTATTTGACGCCGGGCTGATACCTAGCATTGTGAGTTCTTCAAATCCAGTGCAAGCAGGAGTCAACAGTCTTAAAAATTATGCAACAAACACGCTTACCAATATTGGATCAAACTTTCTCAGACCATACGAGCAAAAACTCAACGACACAGTGAACGGTTATGCAAAGGCCGCGGGCAATTGGTTGCAAGACTCCATCACATCTATCGCTACCCCCACACCGCGGCCGGCTATTCCACCGGAGTCATTGGTAGCTGTTGTGGGGCAGACCGACGAATTTGGCGGGTTAGAAGCGCCACCTACATTGGCAGTCAAACCAGGTGAAAATGGAGTAGGCGGATACAGCTACGAATCATATAATCTAGAACAACCGGGATTCTTAGTAGCAGACGCCGGACCTTTGCCGCAACAAGGAATAGTAGACGACGATCAGGGCTGGGCATAAACAGGAATCATAAACAATGGCAGAAAATAATCAACAACTATCTGGACAACGGGTTAATGAAAAGTTCACACGTGGCGGTACCCCTGCAGAGATGGGGCCATTCATTGGCGTGATCACTAACACAGTAGACCCTACCAGAGCCGGTAGATTACAAGTTCGCATAGAACAATTTAGTTCCGGTTCCGATGACAAACAAGGGCTTCGCTGGGTCAATTACCTACCACCGTTTTATGGCGCGACACAAAAATCAGGAACTACAGCAGGATTTGGCGGCTATCCAGGAAATCAACAGAGCTATGGCATGTGGTTTACTCCTCCGGACATTGGAACCAGAGTGATATGTTTCTTTGTAGAAGGTGATCCTAGCCAAGGATATTATCTAGGTTGTATAATTGATGACAACTTGAATCATATGCTACCTGCTATAGGTGCATCCAAACAAAGTCAATATGTCACACAAAATAAAACACAAGCGGAATATTTCAATAATACTCCACAACTACCTGTTACAGAAATCAACACCGACAACAAAGATCTAGATGAAAATCAAAGATTCTATGATCAGCCTAAACCTGTACACAGTTATCAAGCAGCTATCTTTTTCCAGCAAGGATTGGATCGTGATACAGAACGTGGTCCTATCATCTCAAATGCACAGCGTGAAAGTCCTAGCACCGTGTATGGTGTTTCTACTCCTGGACAACCCATCTATGAAGGCGGCTTAGATCCCAAGACCATACGCCAACGACTAAATTCAGGCACACTACGCCCAGACCAAGTTACTGTGATTGGACGTTACGGCGGACATACTCTGGTCATGGATGACGGCGATCTAGAAAACAAAAATGCATTGTTCCGATTGAGAACAAGCAAGGGTCATCAGATCATGATGAACGATAGCGAAAACTTTTTCTATATCGGGCATGCCAATGGGCAAACTTGGATAGAACTAGGTGCCGAGGGCACAGTTGACGTTTATTCTACTAATTCAGTAAATGTAAGAACTGAGGGCACAATTAACTTGCATGCCGACAAAGATATCAATATGTTTGCCGGGCGCAACATCAACATGAAATCAAATGCTGCCACACACATTGGAGCAGTGACAACACTCGACATAGCCACCGAAGGATCAATGAGGATATACAGCGAAAGAGCCTTAGGGGTTCTCAGTGATGGCACCATAGCGATCTCCAGCGTGTCAGGATCGTGGAACAGCGGCAGTGCATTGAGATTGAATGCAGGCAGGATAGACTTGAATGGGCGAGCAGGTGCCACGGTGCCCAAGCCACGATTATATCCCACAACCAAGATGCCGGATACCACATTCAACAACAGCACTGGTTGGCAAGTGAAAGAACAGGGATTAGAAAGCATAGTGACTCGAGCACCCACACACGAGCCATATCCATATCACAATCAAGGAGTTCCTAACAGAGTTGATTTCACCGAAGGCCAGCCAGGGCCGGCACCGGCTGACGTACCTGTACCTGACGGTTTTAGCATAATTAGAACAGCATGAGCGTTAACAAGTCAAGCATTTGGAAATTCACTAACTCAGCGGGCGCGGCGTTTGAAGTGCAAGCCCCGGCTGGAACTAGCTACGATACTGCCTTGGCGGTATTCAATCAACAATTGAGAACAGGTGGATTGATAGGAGTTCCTGTAGGCGGATTGGTCAATGCTGTGACACAGACCGAAGGCGGATTGACAACCGCAGCGTCACAGATCAGCCCAGCAGCAGTGTCACTTGCTGCACAGATCGGAAATAATATCAAGCTACCCAATCAAGTTGGTGTGCCTCCACAGACTGCTATCACTGTGAGTGAGTTCCTTAACACTGGCGTTAGTTCTCAGACTGTGGGCAGCGTATCTACAGCACAGGTTCAAGGACTGGTAGCTACCACAGCGGCCGTGGTCAATCAATCTGCCAATGTGATAACTGCTACCAATGGGTTAGGCACCTATGGCCTCACAGCGGAACAGTTACAGACAGCAGGGTTGATCAAACCAGGCATTGCTGATCAGGTAAAACAAGATCCAGCCAACGCTGTTAGCATCCTCAGTAGTCCTACCAGCTGGACAGGAAAACAAGGAGCCACAGATATACAAACCATACTTGATGATGTAAATCTACAGACATCCACACAACAAAATCTCATGAGCAATAGTTATGAACAACTCAAACAGAATGGAACACTTAATGGTAACGAATCAGCAGAGTCAGTGGGTCCTCTGGTAAATGCAGCAACCAAATATGGTGTAGAGCCAACTACTCAGTGGTTGAACAACAATGCTCCGGCCAATATAACCACTCAGATTAGTAATTTTGTAAATTCATCAACTTATGGTAGCACATTTGGAGTTAAGAATCAAAACATAGCTGTGGGGATTGGAGCTCTTTCTTTAGGAGTTGTGATAGCCAAGGGATATGTAAACACGGTCAACAGACAGAATTTGAATCAAGCCACAACAGCAGTGATCGGAAATCCAAAAATACCAACACCAAATTTTCCAAGTGCCGGTGCTTCTACATCTAGAATATCAGACTCTGCTGTCCAAAGTGCAGTCACAACCGCGGTAGCTGCTCTTAGTAGTGTGAGCCCGGCTCAAGCCATCGCAGCAGTAAATCAAGAGATAACAAGATCCGGGGGATCTCCAATCTCTGTGGGGTATGGCGGTATATTACGCACCGCCGATGGATCCCCTGTGCTTAGTGGAGATGGAAAACCGGTTACTGTTGGTGGCGAAAATACTACATTAGGTAGCGGAATCACCTCCGCAGACAAGGCAGCTATGTTTGGAGGTGCCGCTGGTGGAACAGTGGCCGGCACTGGACAAAACGCCACTCCTGCCGCTGGATCAATTGGCCAATCACTGTCACAAGCAGTATCGTCATTAGCCAAGGCCGCAAAAGAAAATCCTAATTTTACTAAAGTAGCTCTGGGATTACTTGGTCCTGCTGGGTTCGTTTTAGGGCTGGCCCTTAAGGTCACAACAACTGTGGCACCGGCCGTGGCACCAACAACAACAGATTCATTCCCCAGTGCAGCCGATTTTGAGGCCACTGATTGGTCCAAGGAAGCTGAAGCTGAAAATTCTGTGGTTCCATCCAGCGAGCAAAAATCAGCAGATGCAGCACAGTTTGGTGGACCCGGTCCTGACGGTAATGGCGCAGAAGGATCTTATAGTAACAGTTTACGTGACTCACCTAGCGATAGCGATCCTAGTGGTGGTGGCGACGGTCCTCCATAAGGGTGGTTCAAGGTTGACTAAATATCAACATGGCCACATTCATTGGATTTAACACACAAAATCAGTATAAAAAGTTCACGCTGACCGATACTGACCTGATCAAACGCGATCTGCTAAACGCTTTTAATATCACACAGGGACAATTACCCGGACGTCCTAGTTACGGAACCACATTGTGGGATCTACTGTTTGAAAATCAAGATCAGACTACTAATGCCGCTATCATGCGAGAACTACAACGGGTGGCGTCAGGCGATCCACGAGTTCTTATTTCTGATATGAACATTTTTCCTCAGGAAAATGGTATCTTGATTGAATTAGAAATACAATTTGTTCCAAACGCCGATGCCCAACTACTCAGCGTGTTCTTTGATCAACAACAAAGAATGGCGAATTTCGCATAAAAGCAGCCGTTTATATTTGCGGTAAATAACAGATAACAATGGACGATCATGGCACGCACCACTAGACAAACAGTTGTATTCGGAGTAGAAGACTGGAAACGCATCTACCAGACTTATAGAGAAGCGGACTTCCAAAGCTACGACTTTGAAGCACTTCGTAAAAGTTTCGTAGACTATCTACGTCAATACTACCCGGAAACTTTCAACGACTATATTGAGTCATCAGAATTTATAGCCTTGCTGGATGTGATTGCATTCATGGGACAATCGCTAAGTTTTCGTAACGATCTCAACACCAGAGAAAACTACATAGACACAGCTGAACGTAGAGACAGCGTGGTTCGACTGGCCAGTCTAGTAAGCTATACTGCCAAACGTAATACTGCTGCCAGCGGGTATCTTAAAGTATTCAGTGTGCAGACCACTGAAAATGTCACTGATATCAATGGTATTGATCTCGCAGGCGCTACTATAACCTGGAATGATCCAACCAATTTCAATTGGGCAGAACAATTTACCGCAGTAATCAATGCTGCTCTGGTAGATACTCAACGTGTGGGGCATCCGGGAAATCAGTCTACAGTAGTAGGCATAGATACCAATGAATATACCTTGAATCTTGTTCCTGGATTCATACCTGTGGTACCTTATACCGCCACAGTGGATGGAGTAAACATGCCATTTGAGGTAGTGAATTCCACATCAGTAGGTACACCCAACACCGCACCATTTGTTTATGAACCAGCACCACGGCCAAATGGACAATTTAATGTATTGTTCCGCAACGATCAAATAGGTTTTGATAGTGCAAATACAGGATTTTTCTTTTATTTTAAACAAGGTGTATTGCAGAATCAAGATTTTAATCTAGCTGAACGCATACCCAATCGCACAGTGAATATCAACATCGAAGGTGTTAACAATACGGATCGTTGGTTATTTCAGTTAGACAATGTGGGCACTATAACCGGCGAATGGCGTTACGTGGAATCGGTTTATGCTGCGGCACAAGAACAACTGGCACCAGATCAAAGAAAACTGTATTCAACATTGAGCAGGGCAAACGATCAAATCACATTGACGTTTGGTGATGGTGTGTTTTCATCTATTCCTGTGGGATTGTTCCGTTCCTATGTACGTGCCAGCAATGGTCTCACATACATCATCAATCCTGAAGAAATGCAAAGTGTGATCGTTCCTATCACCTATGTCAGTAGATCAGGACAATTACAGACGATTACATTCACTTGTGGCATCACCAGTCCTGTGAGCAATGCTCAGGCCAGAGAAACACTAGATGAGATCAAGCAACGTGCTCCGGCTAGATATTACACACAAAATCGCATGGTCAATGGCGAGGATTACACAAACTTTCCGTTTACACAATACAATTCAATCATCAAGAGCTATGCATTGAATCGTGCCAGTATTGGCACCAGCCGATATCTTGATCTAGTAGATAACACCGGCAAATATAGCTCAACAAATATATTTTCTTCTGACGGTGCTCTTTGGGAAGAAAATCTATTACCCTCGTTCTTCTTTACCTGGGTCACAACCAACGAAGTGGCCAGCGTGGTTGCCAATCAGATACAACCAATATTAGCAAACAACGAATTCACACAGTTCTACTATGCCAACTTCACTAGACCTGATTTAGCGGTGTTGAATCTTTCTTGGATTCAGAGCACCACATTGGCCAATGAAACCACTGGGTATTTTAAAAATTCGTTAGGATTTCCTGCCGCACTGGGCACTTATTCTAGCACCAATGCAAAGTTTATCACTGTAGGTAGTTTGATAAAATTTGCTGCACCTGTTGGATATTTCTTTGATACTAACAACAGATTGAAGCTAGGGGTACCCACATTGGCTAACGAACGATACTCGTTCTGGGCCAGTCCATTAAGTATCTATCTGGATGGCACCAACCAAGGTATAGGTAATTTTGTCAATGGTACCGGGCCCGTGGCGTTGAATGTATTTGTTCCCACTGGCGCTATACCAGAAGTAGTGATTCCAATCTTGGTCACTACATTGTCTACCACTTTGCAAAATGACATTGTGAATCAGATTCTATTGTATAGAAATTTTGGATTAGGGTATGACAACACCGGTAGTATTACCGGTACACCATTTACTTGGTATCTGATCACCAGCACAAATCTAGCAGTAGATGCTGATTTCAGCTTGGACAATGCTGGTAACACAACCGGTACAAATCAAGACGCTTCGTGGGTAATACAAGCAGTAAACAACGGATCAAAATACACTGTGAGCAGCCGTGCTCTATCTTACAATTTTGGATCGGTATTACAGACTAGATTCTTCTTTGAAAATGGCAATCGTATCTATGACCCTAGACTAGGTAGTGTGATTAGTGATTTTGTCAATGTATTGAAGTCCAATAGCTTACCTGATTCAAACAGCCCACTGCCAACTGACGTCTATCTCAAGATTATTGGACAACCTGTGCAAGTTGATGGCCTGGTGAATGATTTCCAAGTTGTTGTGAGCTACGAAGATCTTAACAATGACGGTATCACAGATGATCCTGATTTTTTCAACGAGATTGTGTCACCCGATGTAAATCCCAATTTAAAATATGTGTTCTTTGAGAAAACTGTGGATTTCAACAATCTACAACGCTATCTTTTAGTTGGAACAGACCGAGTGACCAGCCAATATGCCACACTGGATGATATCGAAGCAGTCAAGACGGAATATGTGATTGGTAAGATTTTTTATGCTTACAGTCAGATTATCAACACTGGCCCATTAGCAGGGCAAATTGGCGCGTTCTATCAATTGGTAATCGATGTGTATGGGGTTCGCAGTTTAATTGACGTTTCAATCGAATGGCAAGCCAGAGTAGGCCGCGGCGGACTGTATTTCCAATACAGACATAATGCTCCGCTGGCAGACAGAATTGACCCAGGAACCACAAACATCATTGATTTGTATCTGGTTACACAGGCTTATTATACTGCTTATCAAAATTGGATCACCGACAGCACAGGCACAGTTCCTGAACCTGATGTGCCCACCATTGATCAACTGACCACATCATATCAAGGGCTTGACAATTTTAAGATGATTTCTGATAACATAGTTTTAAACTCAGTGACATTCAAACCATTGTTTGGACCCAAGGCAGACGAAAATCTACGCGCCACAATCAAAGTCATCCGTGCTGCTAATTCAACTGCCAGCGTGAGCGAAATTAAAACTTTGGTAGTAGCCAACCTCAATCAATACTTTGACATTGCTATTTGGAATTTTGGTGATACTTTTTACTTCTCTGAATTAGCAGCTTATATCCATAGGAACATGGGAGGTATAGTGAGTTCTGTGGTATTAGTGCCAGTTGATCCTGACAGATACTTTGGTGATTTGTATGAGATACGATCTGCACCTAATGAAATATTTGTCAATGCTGCTGGAGTAAGTTCAGTGGAAGTGATCACTGCATTGACATCGACTAATATCAAAACTGCCCCAGGAAGTGGAGTGATTTAATGGCCACCACAAGAACCGTAGATTTTCTACCACCGATTTTTCAAACCAGCACCAACAGACAGTTTTTGGCAGCTACCTTGGACCAATTGGTTCAAGAACCTGAATTCAAAAAAACACAGGGTTATGTTGGAAGACGAATTGGGCCAGGTGTAAATCCCAATAATTACTATGTGGTAGAACCCACAGCTGAAAGAGCAAACTATCAACTTGAACCTGGTGTAGTCAGCTTGGTTCCTGATACCGGCACTATCGCTGATGCGATCACTTATCCGGGCATAACTGATGCATTAGCACGTCAAGGTGCATTTACAGATAATTCTGCAAGGTTGTATACCAGTGATTACTACTCATGGGATCCTTTTGTAAGTCTTGACAAGTTTTCAAACTACAGTCAATATTATTGGCTGCCCGGTGGACCACCATCTGTGATCGTGAGCGCAACTACCGTTCCCACCACAGGAACTTTTGATGTCACTAGGTCTGATACCGGTTATGAATTTTCAACCATATCTGGCAACAATCCTGCTCTAACATTAGTTCGTGGTGGTAATTATAAATTCTCAGTGAATCAAGCACCCAACCAGTTCTGGATACAGTCTGAGCCTGGAGTCAACGGGCGTTTATCATATTCTCCTAACATCAGTTCGAGAGATGTTTATGGAGTCACTAACAATGGTGAAGACTCTGGCACAGTGAGCTTTGATGTTCCTGACAAGAATGCCCAGCAGTTTTATTATGATCTACCACTGATAGACACAGTTCCTACACTAGGGCAAGTGGATTTATTAACCACTACTTTGCAATTTGATCAAGTCAATAATATATTGTTATCGGTATTCTTGGATCAAAATCCCAATGGTATCGACGGCATCACCAATCTTAACGGCCGCACCTTGGTTTTCACAAACACCATAACGGACCCGCAAGATGGTGGATGGTTAATCACGACACAATTTGATCCGTTGTTGGAAATACCAAGTCAGAATGGATTACCAGGAAGTTATGATAATCTAACCTACGACCAGACCACACCTATCACGAATGTTAACACCAGATACAGCGTATGGTTGATACAATATCAATATACTACCAGCGGCGAGGTCATACTCAATTTAACGTCTGTGACTCAGTGTCCAAATCTTAGCAAGTTCACTGTGATATTTGGCGCTGAATGGAGCGGCACTCAATGGTATCGTAATGCTGAAGGTTACTTTGAACAAATACCTTTGCTGACTGCGGTTCAGGATCTGCTGTGGTATCAAGATGGATCCAACCCAGACATATTTGGGCAGATCCGACTGGTAACTCAAGACAACTCTGAATTTATCAATGTGGTCACTGATATCTTGGGCAAGAAAACATACACATCCCCGAATGGAGTAGTGTTTACTAACAATCTCAAAATCACATTTGAAGGCACCGTGGTTCCTTCGAGCTATCAGAGCCAAACCTACTATGTTGCAGGAGTTGGCACAGCTATACAACTATTGCCGGTAACTGATTATGTCACACCAGAGATCGTAAGAACTGCTACTTTACCTTGGGACTTTGTGCCTTGGGATACCAGTAACTGGGATGGCACGTTGAATGAACCGTTGGATCTTGATTATATCACTATAGCACTAGATAGTCCTGACCTCAATGCATGGACACGATCAAATCGTTGGTTCCATGTTGACGTAATAAATGCCGCAGCCACTTACAATAACACCACAGCCGTGTTAGATAATAGGTTCCGCGCTAAACGTCCTATCATAGAGTTCCGTGGCGGTATACGATTATACACTATGGGGACCCAGGCCAAGGAACCAATAGATGTTATCGATCTCAATCAAACCGATGCATTATCAAAGGTTAATGGCCGAACTGGATATTACATAGATGGATATGAATTGCAACAAGGTAGCAGAGTTATCTTTGCACGTGATTCAGATCCGCAGGTGCGCGACAAAATCTATGTGGTCAACTTTATCAGTCCAGCCTCTGATGAATTGAATGACAGCACATTAAAATACGTACAACCTGTTATTGATCTTGTTCTTGCATCGGACGCTGAATCATTGATAGATCAATGTGTGGTATGTCTTAGTGGTAATACATTGCAAGGTGTGACCTTCTATTATGATGGTGTGCAGTGGATACAAGCACAGCAAAAGACATCTGTTAATCAAACACCTATGTTTGATGTGTATGATCTAAATGGATACAGCTTGGGCAATAGCGCAGTATATCCTAGTTCCACTTTTAGAATAACTAAAAATAATCTTGGCACTATCGTTGGCGGTAGTGCATTGTTTAGCTATGCTCTGGGTACCAGTGGCATACAGGATACTGTGTTGGGATTTCCACTGAGATATCTCAGCTTGAACAACATTGGTGATATTGTATTTGATAATAATCTCTATGTGGATACATTCATCTACACTCGAGACAATATCAGCACAACTGAGAACATCAGCAAAGGTTATGTGAAACAGTATGCCGATAGAACTGTATATCAAAAGGAGATTGGGTGGCAACGGGCCGCGGTCAAGAGCCAGATTTATCAACAATTTAGTTTTACCTATGCTCCGGTGGCCATCAGCGGTTACATAAATGAAACCACACTCACAGTCACTACTGCTCCTGCCGACGGATCATCCTTGCAGATAGGGCAAGAATTAAGAGGCAAAGGCGTGACCGCAGGCACAGAGATTACTGGACTGATCAGCGGCACAGGTGGAACAGGAACCTACTCAGTAAGCATTTCTCAGACTGTGCTACCCACTGCAATCACAGCAACAACACCATTTATCTTGGATGTGGCTGTTTTACTCAATGGCCCCATACCAAGTATTAAACTTTACGCCACGAGCATTTCACAGAATTACAGCAGTCAGTTCCAAGATCCAGGAACATATACTATTACCACTTCAGATAATAACACAGTGGTAAGAATCAATACCAATACAGAATTAGTGTATGGTGACATAGTAGAAATACTGGCATTGAGTGATCAAGTCAGCAACGTGGGATTTTATCAAGTTCCTATCAACTTGGAAAATAATCCATTGAACGGTAATAGCCCATATCTCACACTGGGTACTATCAGAACACATTACGATAGCATCGCACAGAATCTTGTGAATTTGACCGGATCGGTAAATGGTGCAAACAATACCAGAGATCTAGGCAATATCATTCCTTATGGATTGATCATATTGCAACAAAGTTCACCAATGACTCTGGCCGGATATTTCTTACGCGAGCCGGACTACAATATTTTTGCTTCGCTGGAATACAATTCCAGAGAATATCAAAAATTCAAAGCACAGTTTTTGAATCAGGCTGCTGCCGGTGATTATGTAAACATGACCATACCGGACATACTCAATGCAGTATTTGATGAAATTAACATCGCCCGCAACAGTTCAAACTCATTCTATTGGTCAGACATGTTGCCTATCGGCACAGTTTACACCGAAACACAGACCACAGTGACGCCAATCACTACACAGATTTTTGATCTTAACCAGGTATACAATTACACATCAGCTAACTACCAGGCCTTGCTGGTATATCTTAGCGGGCAATATACCAATGGCGAAAGCCGACTATTGACACGAGATGTTGAATACATAGTCAGCACTGATGCTCCTACGATCACTATCTTGGTGCCATTGACCACCGGCGATGTTGTTACCATACAAGAATATGAAGCAACCTATGGCAGTTATGTTCCTAACACTCCGACTAAATTGGGATTGTATCCTGCGTATGTTCCTGAAATCTTTTTAGATACCACCTATGTAGAACCAATTTTTGTGATCCGAGGACATGATGGTTCGATCACTAGAGCGTTCAACGACTTCCGTGATGCTTTGTTGTTGGAATACGAGACCAGGATTTATAACAATTTAAAACTTGATGGCAATCCTATACCACTCACCGCAGCAGAAGTGATACCGGGACAATTCCGCACCACTGACTATTCTCTGGCGGAGATACAAGACATATTGAATCAAGATTTCTTAGCTTGGGTAGGATGGAACAAACTAGATTACAAAACACAGGATTACATAAAAACCAATCAGTTCACTTGGAACTATTCTACAGCGGCAAACAAACTTACTAATAATCAACCACTGGTTGTTGGCGCCTGGCGCGGCATCTACAACTATTTCTACGACACAATCTATCCAACCACTAGACCTTGGGAGATGTTGGGCTTTAGTGAAATTCCTGTGTGGTGGATAAACGAATACGGCCCTCCACCATATACTTCAGGTAACTTGGTGCTGTGGGGAGATCTCGCAGCTGGTCTAGTTCGCGATCCAGTAGCAAATTATATACGCCCCGAGTATGTGCGCCCGGGATTGTTAAACGTAATACCTGCAGGCAGCGAAGGTGAATTGCTAAGTCCTATGCAATGTGTGGTAGCCAATTTCAACAGCAACGACTTCCAGAAGAGCTGGGTAGCCGGCGACGACGGCCCTGTGGAAAATGCTTGGAGAACTTCAAGCGCATATCCTTTTGCTATCATGAGATTGTTGGCGCTGACCCGCCCCGCAGAATTCTTCTCATTGTTTGCCGACAGAGATCTTTACAGATTTGACACTGACTACGATCAGTATCTATACAATCAGCGTTATAGATTGGATGCCAATGGTGTGGAAATCTATGGCAACGGCACCAGCAAAGCCAGCTACATTGATTGGATCGTGGATTTCAATAGACAACGAGGCATCAATTCTACCGATGCTCTCACTGCTGATCTCAAGAATCTCGACGTGAGATTGTGCTATAGGATGGCCAGTTTCTCTGCCAAGAATCTATTGGGTGTTTACACAGAACAGAGCAGCCCCAACAGTTCAAATTCCAGTCTGTTGTTGCCCGACGATAGTTACAACCTGTTATTTTACAAAAATGTGCCATTTGGTGAACTCACATATTCAAGTGTGATTGTTCAAGTAACCGAAACAGGTTGGCAAGTGTTTGGTTACAATCAGAGTCGCCCGTATTTCAATATTTTACAAAGCCGCGTGAGTGGAACATTGGCTGAAATTTCAGCAGGTGGCAGCACGGTTCGTGTTCCAGTAGAATACAACAATAACGTGGTGCAAATTCCGTATGCATACGAGTTTATAAATCGCACCCTGGTGGTTGATTTCTTGTTGAGCTATGGTGCTCTGCTACAACAACAGGGCATGATATTTAAAAATCTGGAAAATGGATATGTATTAGACTGGAACCAGATGGCCAGCGAATTCTTGTATTGGAGCAATCAAGGCTGGTCACCAGGATCAATTATCAATCTTAACCCAAATGCCAGTCAGTTCTTGGTTGAAAAACCCGGCGCTATTGTAGAAAGTATTGCTGCACAAACTGTAGAGAACATGGTACTCACAGCCAATGGTACTCAATACAACGCTAGAGATCTAGTGGTTGATCGAGTCGACAATGTGTTCAGTGTCACAAGCCTCAGTAGAGAAACCATCAACTTCCTCAATATCAAGTTTACCAGTTATGAAAGCATGATTGTATTGGATAACACCAGTATTTTCAATGACTTGATTTATAATCCCATCACAGGGGCCAGACAGAGTCGTATAAGATTGGTAGGATGGAATACCACACAGTGGAACGGTCAACTCAATGCTCCTGGTTTTATTTTGAATCAAGACAACATCGAGTCTTGGAATCCGTTGAAGAAATATTCTCGCGGTGAGATAGTAAAATGGAAAAATACCTACTACAGCGCGATAGACATAGTCCAACCGTCAAGCAAATTTGAAATCACCAATTGGGTTGTTTCTGATTACACACGCATACAGCAAGGCTTATTGCCCAATGCTGCCAACAAGAGCGATCAATTGGCCAACAGTTACAATGTTTATAGTGCCAATCTTGAACTTAATCAAGACTTGTTTTCTTATGCATTGATTGGATGGAAGCCAAGACAATACATGGTAAATCTAGAATTAGATTCCACCAGCCAAGTCCAATTGTATCAACAATTCTTAGGAACTAAAGGAACTTTACGTGCTGCTGATGTATTCTCATTTGCTGATCTAGGTCGAGGTGTGGCTCAATATGACATTTACGAAAATTGGGCCATCCTGAGAGGAACTTATGGAGCCAATGCTAACCGTAGTTTCTACGAACTACAACTGAACGAAGCATTGCTCACAGCAAACCCTAGCACTATACAAGTGATAGAAACCGGGGAAAGCAGCGAAGCAAACCAAACTGTATTGGTGAGTGATTTGTGGAAGAGCAGTTATAAGATAACTTCTCCAAATATCTTAACCACAGAGATCATACCTCTCACTGACACAGCATTACCTAGTGCCGGTTATGTTAATTTCGAAGATGTTGACATCACAGTGTTTGATCTCACTATTCCCATCAACCTAGATATAAATCTAAATGATATTGTGCTAGGCGCTACCATCTGGGCTGCCAAAATCAATGATTATGATTGGGGTATCTACAGGATCAATACTCTGCCCGGATATCTACGATCAGTTACTGCCAACCTTGATGGTACCAGTGTGTTTACATTTACCCATCCACATGGTATTTCAACTGTTGATGCGACCACTGCAAATCTCACGTTTATAGTAAGATACTTTGCTGATCAGGTTGATGGAACTTATAAAATATTGAATGCTCCAAGTATTACTCAATTGGTAGCAGTGTTCTCTTTTGCCAATAGCAACCAAGTCAGCGAAAGTGGTAATGGTATTGGATTTGTGTTACAGACTCAACGTGTTAGCCAAGCCAGCGATACAGTTAATTTACCATATGCAAATAGTCTGATTCCGGGCAATAAAGTTTGGGTAGATAATAATGGTCTTGGACTGTGGCAGGTATTAGAAAAGCAAGAGGTGTTTACCTCGGCAACCGAAGTCAAGGCTCAGGTTCCTATAACCGACAGTTTATTTGGGAATAGTGTAGCACAAAGCAACAATAATCTATACGCCATAGTTGGAAGTCCTGGATATGGGTCGTCAGTTGGAGTAGTGTATACCTATATACGAACAGCCACCAACCCATTACAAGAAAATTCTATCCTTGAATTAAGTGGAGTTCCGGACGTATTTCTATTTGGGTGGGCTGTTAGTATAGGTGACCAAATTTGGCAAGTAGTTGGTGCACCGGCCAGTTACAATGACAGTGGATATGCAGCGGTATATTACAGAAGACCCGGGTCAAATGATTTTACCAACACAGCATTGCTCACAGCGCCTGACACAGATTTAACATTGTCGGCAGAATTTGGTTACAGCGTGGCGATAAGCCGCGATGAGCATTGGATGTATATTGGTGCTCCAGGAGTTAACAAAGTATTTGCATATGGACTGGTTGAAGTTCAATCTCAAACAGTATCATATGTGACCAATGGGACTACCGCAATTTACAACTATAGTGATAGTATTGTAGTCAATTCAGCATATCCCGGACAACTCACTGTGGTATTGAATAATCAATTACTGACTTATGGGTCGGACTATACACAGACAGCCACTAACATTGTTCTTAATTCGATTCCGCCTACACAGTTAGGATTGACGATCAGTCGTAGAACTTCAGCATCATATACCAGTGATGGATCAACAAATGAATTTTCATTACAGGACTATCTATACACTGCTACTAATATCTATAGCGCGATAGTATTTGTAAATGGGGTCACACAACGACCAAACATTGACTACGAATATATATTTGATGACAGCTCATACGGGTATGCAATATCATTTTTTGACGCACCGCCCCCAGATGCTGACATCATTATAACTGCCAACAGCTATTACACATTAGCTGACACCATAGAATTTACTATTCCGGTCACAGCTTCTATCTCAGGTTCTGTGATGACAGTGACTAACACATCAATTGGCAGTCCACTACTTACAAAAGGTATGAAGCTCAGTGGAACTGGCGTGAGTAGCATACCTGAAACTACAATCACTGATTTCATCTCGGGCACCGGTGGTACCGGAACATACACAGTATACCCTAGCCAGTCTGTAGCATCCACTACTATCACAGCTAGATTGCCCGACACTGCTAGATTTGGCCACAGCGTGGCTTGCACCGTTGATGGTCGACAGGTCATGATTGGCACACCCAACGATCGTTATGACAGCATAGCGGATGCCGGTGCAGTATATGTTTACGATCGTTCAGTGCAGAACATTGTGATAACCAATGCTTCGCAAACATCTTATACAGTGGCCGGTGGTGTATTGGTTGATCCTACTTTTGTGTCTCTAAACAATGAATTCTTGGTCAATACCCAGGACAACATAGGTGGCACATTCACCGTCGCAGACGACCAGTATGGTAAACCTGAAGTTATAGTTAATGCGACCCTAGCAGTGGGTGATGTTCTACAAATTCAACCCAACACCTTCAATCTATTACAGATCATAAATGCCAACACGCCATCAAATTCAGCATTTGGATCAGCTGTGGATATCTGCCGATACAGTTGCAGTCTATACACTGGAGCACCCAATGATAGCTCTGTATTACCTTACGCTGGATCAGCGCAACGCAATGTAAATCAAAGCCGTGTGTATGGTGTTATCACCAGTTTAAATACCAATCCAAGATTGCAGCCAGGTCAGAGTATAAGAATCAATGATCAAGAAGTGATCATGAGTGTGCTCACTCAATGGAATATAAACTTAGCCTGGCCGATCAATACTATAGTCCAATATGATCTGGGCGTGTACCGTTCAATCAAAGCAGTCCCGGTAGGAACAGCCATAACTGATACCAAATATTGGCAACAAAGCACCTGGGTAGCCAGCCTAGTCAATGATATCAACTCGTCGGGCATTGCAAACATCATCGCCAGTACCGGATTGCCCGGAACATCCACGTTTGGATTGTTAACTGTTAGTGTAAAAAACATATTGGCCGCAGAAGAAGGCAACCGACTCACAGTGCTACCAGGATTGATAGGTGACATGTTCCAACGTCTGGGATACAACACATTTGTTTATACACAGACTATCACCAGTCCATTGCCTGTGTTGAATGCTGAATTTGGTTCCGCGTTGACCATTGATACATCGGCATTGACTTTGACTGTGGGTGCCCCAGCAGGCAATCTATATCGTCCCAATACCTTTGACAAGGGTGACACATATTTCGATGGACGTACAACTACATTCAGCGGGCCCTTAAATCAAAGTGGTGCCGTGTACACTTATGATTATCTACGTAGTGCAGCTGACTCCGTCAGTAATCCAGGCAAGTTTGTGTTTGGACAGCAGATTTATGATCAGCGAGTTCGAGAGCTAGATCGATTTGGAACAGCAATAAGTTACACCAATGGACTGTTGTTGATAGGTAGTCCAGGCAGCGATTTGAATGATAGCACTCTGTCAGAAATGAATTACGGTCGTGTGGCTGTGTTTAAAAATGCCACCCTCACTCCGGCGTGGACAGTGATACGTGAACAAGTCCCAGTGGTAAACACAGCACTGATCAATTCAGTTTACAGCTACAGTTCTAGAACTGGAGCAACTACTACATATTTTGATTTTATTGATCCGTTACAAGGTAAGATACTAGGTGCTGCTGCTGAGAATCTCAATTACACTGGAGTGGTTGATCCTGCGGCGTATAATGTGGGTCCTATAAACAATCAAGGTCAAAGTTGGCTTGCCGCGCATGTGGGCGAGCTATGGTGGGATACCAGTCGTGTGAGATTCATTGATCCCAATCAAGACAATATCACATATGCGTCACGCCGCTGGGGCCAGGTATTTCCTGGATCAAACATAAATGTATATCAATGGATTGGTAGTTCTGTGCCTCCAGGTAATTATACAGGCCCCGGTACCCCTAAAAACATCATAAGTTACAATGTTGTTTCCGGAGTCAATGACAGCGGAATGATCGAAACAACGTATTATTTCTGGGTGCAAGGTATCACTACCATAGATACTCGAGCTGGTAAAACTCTAAGTTCTCAAGGAGTGGCAAGATACATTGCTGATCCTCGTGCATCTGGAATACCTTACGTGGCATTCTTAACTGCCGGTGCTACTGCCATATACAATGCTGGGTCAAACATATCCGCACAAGATACTATACTCAGTATTGAATATGATCAACAGCTCACAGACAGCAATGTTCACGTTCAGTACAGTTTGGTTCCTCAGAATCGTGCTGATGGGTTTCTTCCTGACAATCTGTATCTCAAATTTCAAGACAGTCTGTGCGGGGTAAATTCCACTGGTGCCAAAGTTCCTGATGTCACTCTGAGTTTGGCTAATCGTTATGGAGTGCAATTTAGTCCGCGTCAGAGCATGTTTGAGGATAGATTCTTAGCTCTGAAGAACTATTTTGGGCGAGCAAATTCGATATTAGCAAAGTTTCCAATCACAGAGATTCGTAGTTTTGCATTGTTGAACAGCAAAGAACCTGAACCTCCAGCAGGAACCGGTGAATGGGACAAGAGAGTTGCCAATATTGAAGAACTCAGCTATCAGAACTTTGTACAGGTTCCAGTAGGATACCTATATCTAGTGGTTAGTGATTCTGTACAAAACGGCCTTTGGGCGATCTATGAGGTCACCACAGCAAAAACATTCGCCACGCTGTTATTGACGAGAGTACAGAATTACGATACTAGCAAATATTGGAATCATATTAACTGGTATCTTCCTGATTATGATCCTAGCAAACAGATCGTTACTACAGTAGCAGTATACAGTGATCTCAGCAAACTGAGCCTGTATCAAGCACCAGTGGGATCCAGTGTGCGGGTCACTGCTAATTCACAAAACAAGTGGGAAATATATCTGCGCTTGACTGCTGATAACTGGGAACGTGTAGGACTTCAAGATGGCACCATAGAAATTTCTTCATTGCTGTGGGATTATAAGGCTGCTGGATTTGGATTTGATTCACAAGTATTTGATAGTCAATACTTTGATCAAGAGCCAGTGATTGAAACTCGACGTATAATCCAAGCCATCAATCAGGAATTACTGGTTGACGAACTCTTAATCGAGCGCAACCGCGCATTGATGTTGATGTTCAACTTTGTTCTGTCAGAGTTCTTGGCACCTAACTGGTTAACAAAAACTTCATTGATTGACGTGGATCATACCATACGCGAATTGCTGGCATTCCAAACATATCGCAAAGACAATCAAGATTTCGTGGTTGATTACATACAAGAAATTAAACCATACCATGTGCAAATACGTGAGTTGAATCTGATCTATAACGGATTAGATGATTATCAAGGCACGTTGACAGACTTTGATGTTCCTGCATATTACGATACTAGTGTTATACCCAATCAATTTGTTAGCCCTATACTCACACCTTATGCGGTGAGCACTGCGGTAGGCACAGGGACCCCTAGCGATGTCAGTGATACTGCATCTAGTAGCTTGATATGGCAAGATCAACCTTGGAATTTCTGGTATCAGAACTATACTCTTGCTGTGGTGGGTGCTATAGTAGCCGAGGCCGGATCAGGATACACAGTTGCGCCCGTGGCAACGGTCACCGGTGACTGCGTGAGTCCTGCTGTGATCACAGTTAACATAAATGGCTCGGGCAACATAACCGGAGTTACGATCGTTGATCCAGGCATTGGGTATATCACCACAGCAATAATAACATTGAGCGGTGGTAATGGCACTGGCGGGCAATTGGTAGCCATCATGGCCGGGCCAGGGCAAGGTGAAAATACCGATCCTACCGCAGGAACTACAGGAGAAACACAATACTATAATTTGGTTCGCAGTTTCAATCTCACCATGAGGTATGATAGATACCAATACGCATCTACCATTGTTGATTGGGAAGCAAACGTGTCATACAACAACGGTACCCTGGTGCGCTATGATAACAGAGTATGGGAAGCTAATAGTCCAACGATTCCTGTCACAGCTTCTATAGCAAGTTCAGTGATGACAGTGAGTATCATACCAAATGGTAGTCCAGCACTTGCGATAGGTATGATACTCAGTATAACTGGAGTAACCGGCGACCCCACAATCATTGGTTCAATCATTGGTTTTCTCTCGGGCACCGGTGGCGTTGGAACATACACAGTGTCACCGGGACAGACCGTGCTAACCACCACTATCACAGCAAGATCCACAACGGTAGAATCTGCTACATTTGATCCTGCATATTGGTTGCTGGTAAATGCTGGCACTTATTCATACCCGTTAAATCTCAATGTTGCAACTGGATTCCCAGTCAATACTGGATTGAGTGGTGTAGATCGAACCATGGGATTATATATTCCATCTGTAAATGAACCAGGATTAGATTTAAATCTGCTGATTGATGGAATAACATATCCGGGTGTGCAAGTGTCTGCACCAACATTTAGCCAGAACACCGGATTTGATGTGGGCAATTTTGATATCAACCCGTTTGATAACATATCTTTTGGTCCAGAAGGACGTCCTACTTACGACCCAGGTATATTAGATACCATATATGAAAGCAATTTTCTCGATACCTATCTTGGACTACGTGCCACTGACATCAATGTAGTAGGCGGTGAATTCGTTGGACCATACGAAAGTCATGCTCCCGAAGAGCTAGTTCCTGGTTCAGAGTTTGACACATTAGATTTCCGTGTTTATACCCGCCCAGGATCAGATTGGGATGAAAATGGTCATGGATTCAGCTGGAAGACCATTAAATGGATATATAACAGCACCACAGCATATACACAGAGTTTTGCCGGCCTTGCGCTTAACCCAGTTCAGATACGTGTGACCAATCAGACACAGGGGCGAGATCTCATACAAGGAATAGCGTATACTGTGGATTGGGTAAATCAGGTTGTGGAAATTATTCCTAGTGTGAGCGCACCTCCAGCTGCCAACGGTAACATTCTAGTTGTTAGTTCTTTTGGCATTGGCGGCGGCAATCAGCTCTATAAAAACATTTACAATGGCGCAGATATTTCAAATCCATTGAACATTCCAGTGGCACGAGTTGAAATTTTTGAGCTAGTGATCTTTGTGAATGGTGTGTTGATAAATGATTACACATATTCCGCAGGATTCAATCGAACTACAAATATCGTGTTTGGTAACACTTACACGTCAACAGACGAGATAAATGTCACAGCCATTGGGACCACTAGTGGATCGTTGACATACACTTGGTCCACTCCACAGACACAATACTTTGTGAGTTATGGGCAATTAGATTACATGCTGGACAATTCCATGTCCGGAACCAATATCTCTAACTTGGTAGTAGAAGTCAATGGTATTCGCGCAAGACCTCCTGAAGGTGCGATGTATGTTGCTGACGGTAGTTCGGGATATGCCCTGCCCAATCGCGGCGGATATAGTTTAGCACTAGTAGCAGACAATGAAGTCCTTGTGTATGTCGACAATGAAAAACTCACATTGGGCAGCGATTATATCGTAGAGCCATATACCGGCAATGACACTAGATATGTAGATTTTGCTGTGGCTCCTGCTACAGGTTCGGAAGTTTTGATCAGTGTGACCACCAAAGCAGATTACGTGATCATTGACGATGGCAGTAGCATCATGGATAACTATACCTTGGTATTCCGCACATCTGGTGGTTTCTATCCTCAATATGGTGACATCGTTGGTGTGACATCATGGAATGACACAGCACAACAAAGCATAGTGACATTGTTGTGGCAAGGACCAGTGATCGAGGGCACAGGAGCAAATGAACCTTTTGATAGCACAAATTTTGATGTAGGCACTGTGACTGGCGAAGCTGGTAGCTTTGACTATACCGCGGAGGTCCAGGTAATTGTAAATGATTTCCAATTGGGCAGAATTATCACTGATCCTACACGTATGTGGGTCACAAAGAATGGTGTTCGCATTTTCTACAGTGATGACTATTTGATTGTTGGGGAACAATTGATATTACATGGTCCACCGATTGGAGTGACCGACGTTGTTGTTGCTCAATTGTTTACCGATTCAGTTGTGCCCGAAGCCATGGAATTCCGTATATTCCAAGACATGCGTGGAATACAAGCTACCTATCGTATGACTCCAAATACCACAACTGTATTAGTTCAACCGTTGCTGGCCGACCAAGATATCATTTATGTGGACAATGCTGATGCATTAACACAGCCTAATTTGGCAATCAATATCTGGGGAGTGATCACAATCAACGGTGAGCGCATCATGTATCGCGAGTTGGATACTGCTAACAACACGGTCAGCAGTTTGATGCGCGGAACAGCAGGCACAGCAGTCGCAGACCACGTGAATGGATCCACAGTCTACAACATAGGAATTGGTAATCTTGCTCCAGTTGAATATCAAGATCGTGTGATCTATACAAATACCCTAGGCGACGGCAGCACTACAACATTCTCGGCACCAAACATTGATTTGAGCCAATTGTCTACAAGTTTTGCTGAACAAGCCATATTGGTGTATGTTGCCGGATTGCGTGTGTACACAGGCTATGCTGTGGATTCTGTAGCACCCGCAACAATCACATTCGATGCGGCGCCCACAGCAGGGTATGAAGTTTCGATACGTGTAAGGCAAGGGTTAGGGTGGTATTACCCAGGCGATGGCTCAACTAACGGACAAGCATTACAAATAACCCAAACTGACGCCGCAAGGTTCTTCAGAGGACAAAATTAAGGTAAATAAAATATGCAGCAAAAACAGCAGATTCAACCACAGCCGCCCAAGCCAAAGCCCGTTACTCGTCCTGATGAACGCGGTGCTATCGCGGTTTCGAGCTTTTTAAAGATCTCGGATCCAGAAACTAAAAAAGTATTTGTGGAGACACGAGCATGATGATACCTATTCAAATTCAAGGATTTGTAAAGATCTTTGATCCTGTGAGCGGTGAAGTATTTGTGGACAAAAAAAATGCAATTCACTATGAAAACATGAGCGTGGCACTGGCTCAAACTTTGAGCAATAGAACGCTGGCGCAAGGCGGCGGCTATATCTATGCCATGGCATTTGGTAATGGTGGTAGTTCTGTGGATCCTACTGGGGTGATTACCTATTTGCCACCTAACACCACAGGTGCCAACGCCGATCTTTACAATCAAACCTATGCCAAAGTAGTGGACGATAACTCAGCAGCAGACACAGATATCACTAACAATTATATGCAAGTGTTACACACTAGTGGGCAAGTGTATACAGACATCCTAGTGAGTTGTTTGCTGGACTATGGCGAACCGCCAGAGCAGCAAGCATTTGATAATAGCAGCAATTTCAATGGTGAATTTGTGTTTGATGAACTAGGGTTAAAGGCAGTGAATGGAGATACAACCAATTTACGGTTATTGACCCATGTGATTTTCCACCCTGTACAGAAGAGTTTGAACCGCCAGATACAGATTGATTATACTGTGCGTATACAGACCTTAACTAATCTAAGTACAACATAAATATGTGTAGATTAACAGGTAATAAATACCTATAAGATTCGGAGCAACCAACATGTCATATACAATTACTCTTACCGATGGTCAGATTTTCGATACCATTCCAGATGGCACCATCAATACCGCGTCGAGCATGACCCTGGTAGGTAAAAACTACGCCGGTTACGGACAATTTATCAACGACGACATTATTCGTTTGTTGGAAAATGGTTCTAACACCACTGCACCCGGAGCGCCGCTCACAGGTCAACTTTGGTGGGATATCACAACCGGAACCATGAAAGTCTATAACGGCACAGCATTTAAAGTTATCTCAGGTGCCACTGCTTCTAGCACCGCTCCATCTGGCGCTGTTAGTGTAGCAGGTGATTTATGGTATGATACTGTAAATGCTCAACTTAATGTTTATACTGGTGCCGCCTGGATTTTAGTAGGACCGGCTTTCTCTGGCAACACAGGGGTAAGTGGTGCTATTGTTACCACAATCACAGATACCAATGCAGTAAGCCATGTAGCTGTGGAAATGTATGTTCAGGATTCTGTTATTGGTATCTTCAGCAAAGATGCTGCTTATACGCCTAACACAGCACCAGCAGGTGGTGGTTGGACCGGAAGCAAACAAGTCCAACCTGGACTAACAATGTCTGGATCAGTGGGGAATGTTTCATACCTTCTGCAGGGCACAGCTAACAATTCTAGCTTCCTAAACGGAATTGCATCTTCAGGATTTGTACAAACTACAACCAATCAGACCATGACAGGTACGTTGGGTATCCTTAACAATACCGGTCTTTCAGTGGGTCTTAATTCCGATGCTCGAATAAGTGTTACTGGAACTGATGTTTACATGCGTAACCAGACCAGCAATGGTAATTTGTTGATCCAGATCAACCAGGGTGGTGTTCCTACTACCGTGATGACTTTCTCTGGATCAAATGGTAGGACTACCATTGCTGGAACTACTATTATTAACACAGCCGGTGGCGACACTGCTATTGTTAATGGTGCAGGCAATGCCGTGGGTAACATTGGATCTAGTTCTAGTTATTTCAACACAGTATTTGCACAGGCTACTACAGCATTGTATGCTGACGTGGCAGAACGTTTTGCATCTGATGAGATTTATGAACCAGGCACCGTGGTTGAATTGGGTGGATCTGCAGAGATCACTCGAGTTCGGCATGATGCCAGCGAAACAGTATTTGGAGTGATCTCCACACGTCCGGCTTTCACTATGAATGGTGGCGCAGGTGATAATGATACGCATCCTCCGGTAGCTATGACGGGACGTGTCCCGGTTAAAGTAGCAGGCATTGTGAACAAAGGTGATCGATTGATTTCCGCAGGTGATGGCCTAGCTCGTGCTGCACAGCCCGGCGAAGCTACTTCGTTTAATGTGATTGGTCGTGCGTTAACTAGCAAGACTACTGCCGAGGTAGGCACAGTCGAAGCTATAGTAACGATTAAGTAATAGGATATAGAATATGACATATTCAACAGGCGGATTGATACAAGCAACAGACTATAATACCTTTGTGGGTAATACCACAGCAGGGTTAAATCGAGTATGGGGTACTGGATCAGGTGACGCAGGGTGGGGCCAAACATCAATATCGACTGTGAGCTCTAGCGCCGTTGTTACTGCCACTAACTGGGCCACGCTGGTCAACACTCTCTCTACAACTGGATCTCAAACTACTACTGCCCTAACATCAAGAACTGCTCCTGTAACAGGAAATCTCGTTGCTATCTTGGCTAACGTACAGACTGACATCACCAGTTGTACTACCAATCGCGGTAATGCCACAAGCTCGGGTACTATTAGTACAACTTGGACTGGTAACATTGCTAAACTCACTGCTACCGGGGTCACTTCTCCTACAAAGCCCGGTACAGCTTGGACCATAGTCTGGACACAGACAGTAACATTCCCTAGTGCAGATGCTGCTAGATATTTCTGGAACGCTGGCGGATTGGTACGATTGGACATGAGTAAAACATCAACTGGTACAGACCTCGATCCTGACTGGAATACTTTTGTAGGAACAGCGGGTACATTGTATATGAGTGGCAGAGTTAACAGTGCTGCACAAACCATTGCGGGTGTAAGCTATACAGGATTTACCAGAGTTGGCGGAACAGGAACACCAAGTCCGAATTTGACCACAACAGGATGGTACTCTCTTACAGCCGGAGCAGCCGCAACCACGATGTGGCAACTAGCTCAAACTGTATACCCTTATACTACTGAGTTTATACGGGTAACTGCGGCTGTTGATGCAACCAGTACAATATTAACTTTAGTTACTACATGGAACCAGGGCACACAAAGCAATGCTACTGGTATCTCCGGCGGAACTAATACTGCAAGTCCTTACACCGCATTTGGAACAGCACCATCAGTGTTGTGTCGTTTTATCCCGCCATCAACTGCACAAGGATTGGCCAATACCTGGGGTACTCCAACAGTTGCCAGTTCCGTGGCCTAATAGGCTAAACTTCATCGGGCAAAAGGTAGACTTTTGCCCTTTTTTCGTTTATAATATCTCAATGAACACAGATAATTTACTTGCTCATGCACGAGCCCGGTTTGATCATGCGTCTGCACGTCGTGTGTTAAAAGAAAAATACCAAGCCAAAATGCTATTTGCACATGGCGGAGGTATGTGGCGCGCAGACCCTGAACTTCTAGTATTATTAGCCACAGTTCCTCCTGGTGATGCAGTAATCCTGGACTTGTATGAAACTCCTATACAAGTCAATCCCGAAGAACTTCGCGGCCTGGCCATGATTCGGTGGCAAGAGCAAATGAATGCTTGGTTCGTAGAACACGAACAATTAAATAAAAAACGATGACCACAGGCGCTCTGATATTTGCGTTTGACAATGAGCAAACAGATTATATTGCCATGGCTTCTTGGAGTGCAGACCGTATACGTCGGCACTTAAAAATACCCACAGCAGTGATAACAGATTGTAAGGACCCATCTCGACTGACCAAATTTGATCATGTGATATACGCAGAACCGGTACCAGGCGGAACAAGATTTTTTAACGATTACACACAATTACTCACATGGTACAATGCCGGTCGGGTTGATGCATACACCTTGACACCGTGGGATCAGACATTGTTATTAGATGCTGATTATGTTGTGTGTAGTGATCAGTTGACTGCGGTGATTGATAGCAACCAAGATTTTTTAAGCCATCGGCTGGCATGGGATATCACAGTTACCAATGATTTTAAGGGATTGAATTGGTTTGGTGATCATCGCATGCCCATGTGGTGGGCAACTGTCATGATGTTCCGTAAAGGTCCCACAGCCGAACATATTTTTGATTGTATGAAAATGATCAAAGACAATTGGCGTCATTATAAAAACTTGTATCACATTCACGGAAGTACGTTTCGCAATGACTATGCACTCAGTATAGCCTTGGGTATAGTAAGTGGTCATACCTTCGATATAAATAATATACCTTGGAATCTAGCCAGTATCATTGATATACAAAACTTAAAACAACTCGCCCCGGATCACTTTCAAATTGATTATCATGATCAGGGTAAGCTAAAAACAATTGATTGGCAAGACATGGATTTTCATGCCATGTGCAAAAAACAATTAGGAGATATCGTTGCCAATACAGTCTGAACGCGGCTATTTAATAATGGCCCTAAACTCTGGCACAGTTGATTATGTTGACTGTGCATACCAGTTGGCTAGATCTATACGACACTTTCACCCCGATGCTGAAATTTGTCTGCTATCCAATATAGATGTGTCTGAATCAGACCTATTCAACTATCATCGAACTTTTGTATCTCCGATTAACAACAATCCTTATGCCAATGATTGGCAAGTGTTTGGTGCCAGTCCATTTAGACAGACCATCAAACTTGAAGCAGATATGATCATTGCCAGTGCGATAGAACATTGGTGGACTATGTTAGAACATCGAGACGTTGTGATATCAACCGGAGCCAGAGATTTCTATGACCAACAAACTCCTAATAGATCTTATAGAAAAGTTTTTGATACCAACAATTTGCCGGATGTGTACAATGCTATAACCTATTGGAGAATGAGTGCTACTGCACAGGAGTTCTTTCGATTAGTAAGACAGATCTTTGAAAACTGGGAACAATTCAAGACCTTGGTAAAATTCCCAGATAATATTCCATCAACAGATTTGGTGTATGCGATGGCGGCACAGATCATGGGGCCGGAACGTGTGACCATGCCGTTTGTGAGTTATCCTCGGATTGTACACATGAAACGCCATATAATTCCCACACGGTCTGAAGATTGGACACAGGAAATAACCTGGGAATCCAATCCGCTAAGAATCAATACAGTAGCACAATGGGGTGCAGTGCATTATCACCAAAAGGACTGGCGACATGAATGAAGAAGAACTTTTAGAATTTTATAAAAACTACAATTGGTCTGATCCTGCCCCGATTCATTACCGGTTATATCACGACGATGAAGGTACTCCGTTGTTTTACAGTCAGGAAGATTTGCCCGGTAAGTACATTGATATCACGCCCCGACAGTTTGCATTGCAGGACATGGAAGCACGAGTAGTTGATGAAAAACTCATCCGCGTCAGGATTTCCTGGTTAAACAAAGTTGTACATGCAGATTCAGGCACACTTTGCCACCACAACGATGTAACCATCGTAGTTGATCAACAACCCGGACAGTATTGGAAGAAAAAAGAAAATGTCGTTGAAACAAATTGATATAGCAGATCTAGACTGCGTTTACCTAAGTTATGATGAACCTGCTAAGGAAGAGTTTTGGGTCAAGATCCGTAACATGGTGCCTTGGGCCACAAGGGTAGATGGTGTTAAAGGAAGTGATGCAGCACACAAAGCAGCCGCAGCGGCCAGCACTACTGAGCGTTTCATCTTGATAGATGGCGACAATCTTCCTGATCCTGAATTCTTTAATCAAACACTAAAATTCCCCACCGAAGAACATGAAAAAGCAGTGTTCCGATGGAGAGCTAGAAATCACATCAATGGCTTGATGTATGGCAATGGTGGTTTAAGTTCTTGGACTAAGACCTATGTGAAAGATATGCACACACATGAGAATACAGATGGGCGCACAGAAACTCAAGTAGAGTTTTGTTTTGATCCATTATATTGGGCTATGCACGACTGTTATAGCACTACACACCCAAATGGATCTGCTTTCCAAGCCTGGCGTGCTGGATTCCGTGAAGGTGTGAAGATGTGCCTGGATCGTGGTCGCAGACCCACAGTGAGTGAGTTTCAGACTCTGGTTCATCAACGTAATCTTGATAATCTTACTATTTGGCATAATGTGGGCGCAGATGTGGATTACGGATATTGGGCCATTGCAGGTGCAAGGCAGGGCACATACATGACCATGCTCACCAATTGGGATTATTTGCAGGTACAGAACTTTGATGCATTAGCCGAGCTATGGAAAACTGTAGAGGATGATCAGCCCGAACATATCATTAACAGCATTGCTAATGAATTGCATACTCAGCTGGATCTCCCCATGCACATGCTGACAGTAGACGCTAGTAAGTTTTTCAAACATCATTACAAATCAAACTGGCGTAATCGTGATGTTATGGTTCGAGAAATAGACATGGTCCATCAACAAGAAGCACGGTAATGAACTGGAACTGTGCAGCGATTGATCATGGAATCACTTTTCATGAAAATGGTCAAATAGCACCATGCTGTTTAATCTCGTCTACCTACAGTAAAAACATCTCAGAAATTGATAACAATCCGTTTGCAGATTTAAAAACATCGACACCTCCACTGGTTTGTAAAGTTTGCGTTGATGCAGAAAATAACAATATACCAAGTTATCGCCAAGGATTCAATCAACGAAAAAGCGATCACCCTGGATTTCAGTTTGTCGATATAAGAAATACAAATTTGTGTAACTTTAAATGCAGAACTTGTGGACCTCAGAACAGCAATCTCTGGGCCAAGGAACTCGGAGAAACTATTCCTATCAGACATTTTCCATTGTCTAATTACAAACAATATATTGTTAATCAAAGTGTGCAGAGCATTTATTATACCGGGGGCGAACCGTTAATCAACAGTGAGCATTGGGATTTGCTAGAAGAATTAACAGTTGCCGGAATGAGTAAAAATATCACATTAAATTACAATTCCAATATGTCGGTATTAAAATTCAAAGACAAAAATATTTTTGACGTTTGGAAAAATTTTAAATCAGTACAAATTATGGCCAGCATTGATGCGATCGGAGAAAAGTTTGATCATATACGGTCCGGCGGCAAGTGGGATGTAGCAAATGAAAATATCCGTGCTTTAAAAAACCACAATATAACCTTAGCCATTGGGACCACAGTAAGCATTTTGAATTTGTGGTTTTTAGAAGAATTATTGATGTTTTTTAATGATCAGAACATTTCAGTTGAGCTATCTGATTTGCATTATCCTCCCTACTTTTCATTATCGGCTATACCCGATGAACTTAAAAATTTAGCATTGAGCTGTGTTAATAAAATTGAAAAAATATATCACAATAAAAACAAATGTGATTACATGAGATTACAGATAAACAATAATAGTAAGCAACATCTATTCAAAGATGCCGTTATGAAAACTCTATCACTGGATAAAATAAGAGGAGAAAAATTATTTGATTTTCTTCCTTTCCGAGATCATGCACTACCGCTAATATGAATAATAAAAGTTTTTTTCAAAACTCGGCTGAGCAAATGAAAGATCAACTAGGACCTGCACTATGCTTGGCTAAATGGAAACAGGTCAGCTTACATCTTACCACAGGATTAAATAACAGTTGCTACCATCCGCCCTTGCATCCGATAGACTCTGCTGCGATTGCTGCTAATCCAGCAGCTCTACATAACACCGAGCATAAAAAAGCACAGCGTAAGATAATGCTACAGCACGAACGTCCTAGTGAATGTAGTTACTGCTGGAACATGGAAGATCTCGGCAAGCTGAGTGACCGGCATTACAGATCAGGAGAACCATGGGCTGCTGTAGATTTTAAAAAGATAAAAAACTCAACTGGAGATGAAGAAGATGTCATACCGTCATATGTGGAAGTCAATTTCAACAATGCCTGCAACCTTAAATGCAGCTATTGCAGCCCGCAGTTCAGCTCTAGCTGGCAACAAGAAGTTGACCGGCATGGGGCATTTCCTACTTTGGTTCCTCATAACGCTGCTGAGCATTTTAGCGGCAGCCGCAGGCCTATCCCTGCCCGTGATCACAACCCTTATGTAGAAGCATTTTGGGCATGGTGGCCCACGCTGTATCCTGAGCTCAAACACTTTCGTATGACCGGCGGCGAACCACTGATGGATCGAAACACCTATCGAGTGTTTGACTATGTGTTAGAACACCCCAAGAGCGATCTACATCTAGCAGTCACATCAAACTTCAGCGTAGAGCCCGAGCTATCAACAAAATACTTTGACTATGTGAAACGCTTATGCGACACTGATATCGAACATTTCATGCAGTATGTTAGCCTTGACTCGGGCACAGGGCCACAAGCAGAATACATCCGACATGGATTAGATTTTGACCGCTTAACGCACAATGTGGAAACATATCTCAGAGATATTCCTTATCGTAATAGTCTTACGTTTATTGTAACTATGAACAATCTTAGTGTGACAGGGTTCCTGCCATTGATGCAGTGGATATTAGATCTTCGACGCCGACACAGTCACACATATCAGCGTGTGTGGTTTGATACCCCTGTGTTGAGACAACCTGCATGGCAAAGCCTACAGACCTTGCCTGAGAGCTATGCTGCGAAACTAGAACAAGCAAGAGATTTTATGTTGGCCAATCTCGAAACTGCAGAAGACCCGTTCCACGGATTCAAGGACTATGAGGTGCAACGACTTGAGCGCGACATTGCCTGGATGCGATCGGTACCAAATGTAAGCACACGAGACTTGGCAGATTTTTATAGATTCTTCACAGAACACGATCGACGCAGAGGCACAGACTTTGAAAAAACATTCCCAGAGATGATCACCTGGTGGAAACAGTGTGGTCTGCATGCTAGGTAAGTCAAAACTCGTCCTGGACCAGAATTGCCAATTCCACTGCGAAGTGTATGATTTACTACGCCCACTGGCAGATGATGATTTCTATGAATTACAAGATAAACCGATCTCTACGGGTGCCATTTATGTCGTGGGGTATGCTCAATTTGAAAAGCATAGAGATTGGTTGGTTGAACTAGTCGAAAGTGACACAGTTAAAATTATCTTGAGTCAGACCTCCGAAGGTTCGTGGACTATGTTAGGAGTATTGAGACGATTGAGAATTGAACATTTAGTAAAATCCAAGAAAATTTTATTGATAACCACTGGCGACATGGATGATTCTTGGGCAAATCTTCAATTCGACAGTTATATGCTTAGACTATATAATCATAAAGAAAACTTAAGAGCATGTGATCGAACCCAGGAAATCTATTCAAAATCTCATAAACCTTACAAATTTCTTTTTTTAAATGGTAGAGGTAGACCACATCGTAAGTATCTTATTGAAAGATTTGCTCTGTCAGGAATATTGGATCAATCATTGTGGTCGTCGTTAGACTCAGATACCATTGATAAGCATGGATGGATTGATCTGATTCACCAGGGTAAAAATTTAATACTCAATCCAAGACCGATAAAATATCTACCACCCCAATACGAATACGATAGCTATCAAGATAGAATTGATAGCCCCACCACTGACACATTTGTTAAACATCATCTATTCAATAATACCTGGGGAGATATTTACCTTAAGGCAGAACCTTATATCGATACCTATTTTAGTTTAGTTACTGAAACAGTATTTTTCTATCCACATTCATTACGGTCTGAAAAAATTTACAAACCCATAGCTATGGGTCATCCGTTCATTGCTGTAGCTAATTGTGGATTCTATCGAGACTTGCATAAGTTAGGTTTTAAAACATTTGGTCATCTCATCGACGAGAGTTTTGATACTATAGAGGATAATCAATCTCGAATCGAGCGAATCGCAGAAGTAGTTGAAGACTTATGCCAACAGGATCTGGCAAGTTTCCTTGATTCATGCCATGATATCTGTAAATACAATCAACAACGATATGCAGAAGCAAGATTAGAAGTACGTGAAGAATTTCCAGATCGCTTTTTAAATTTTCTTAATCAACATTGGCCCAATGCAACATAATTTACAAATAGATACCCGTAGTGTACTGTATGATATTCTAAAACCCTACGCGGTAGAAGAGTTTTGGGATTTCAGAGACTGCGAGCCAGTTCCTGGCAGTATATATGTGGTCGGCCGGCAACAGTTGATAGATAACCTGGACCAGATTCGTAGCATGGCGTTGAGTCAGGATTATACCATGGTGTTTGATTGCGCGGCAGAAGGTTCGTGGACCTTACAACAACTAATTCTGTCTCTTAAAATTGACGACTTAATTGTGTCGGGACATCTATTGATGATAGCCGGCGGCGACATGCCTAGCAATTATCCATATATAAGACATGATCATTTTATCAATGTGTTCCTGGATTACGAACACAACTTGCAACAAATGACTCGTCTTGATGAATTATACAATCAACCCGATAAACCTTATAAGTTTTTGTTCCTCAATGGATCTGCCAGAACACACAGGAAATATCTATGGCAACGATTCCGTCAGATGGGGCTATTGGATCAGGCGCTGTGGACCATGTTGGATTCAAGGCCAGTGAGGTGGGGAAAGATGAAACTAATAGAAAACGGCGTTGATCTCTTTGGTGAGATTACACCTATACAGCACTTGCCCAGCAAATATGAATACATGCAATATCAGGATGTTGAGATAAAAACTGATCCATCGGACCAGAAATTTATCAAACATGATTTATTTGGTAATACCTGGGGAGAAGGTTATTTACAGGCCGAACCTTATCGTGACACCTATTTTAGTCTTGTTACAGAAACTGTGTTTGGGGAAAGTAATTATAGTTTCCGAACAGAAAAAATAGTCAAACCATTGGCTATGGGGCATCCTTGGATAGTGGCTGCTAATACCGGCTATTATAGAGATTTACGAAACTTAGGATTCCAAACATTCGGACATGTGATAGATGAAAGTTTTGATCTAATCGACTCGCCTATGGATCGAGCCGAACGTATTATTTCTATAGTCAACGATTTATGTCAGCAGGATCTTGCAAGTTTCCTTGATTCATGTTACAATGTCTGTAAATACAATCAGCAACATCTCCGGGAACTACGCGAACAGATTCGTAAAGAGTTTCCAGACCGTTTTTGGCAATTCCTACAACAACATCAATGACCGATTTAGAATTTAAACAACAGGTGTTGGACACCAAGAGTGCAAGTTTTTGTGCAGCAAAATGGTATAATGCAACCATCTGGTTGGGTAGTGGCATGACTACAAGTTGCCATCATCCTCCTGCCCACTTAGTAGATGTATCTATGTTATCCTCTAACCCTAGGCTGCTGCACAATACCGATCAGAAGAAAGAGGATCGACGCAAGATGATAGCCGGCGAGCGTCCGTCAGGTTGTGAATATTGCTGGAAAATCGAAGACATGGGCAGTGATGCCATCAGCGATCGTGTGTACAAGAGTAAAATTTATCCCTTAGAGTTGTTAAATGAAGCACATACCAATCCACCCGATCAGGACTTCAACCTCCGTACCCTGGAGATTGCTTTTGACCGCACTTGTCAATTTGCTTGCAGTTATTGTAATCCTGCATTCAGCAGCACTTGGGTTCGAGACATTCGTAAAAATGGACCCTATCAGGGCCTTGTGTCTGATGGCAGGAATCACTTTACTCATGATCATGGCAGCAGTCAGCTTTATAGCTTCGGTGAAACCAATCCTTATGTGGAGGCGTTCTTTGCGTGGTGGGAGTCGGACCTACATCGAACCCTCCAGGAACTGAGAATCACTGGCGGCGAACCACTGATGTCAGGAGAGACTTGGAAACTGATTGATTGGTTCAAGAACAATCCTGGGCGTAGCCAAACACGCCTGGCAATCAATTCAAATCTAGGCACTGCGGTAGATCTAGATCGATTGATGGCCAGTATTGATGGATTAGAAGTTGACTTATACACTTCCAACGAAAGCGTAGGTCTACAGGCTGAATACATCAGAGATGGTCTGGTGTGGGATGACTGGGCTAATAATGTGGAACGCTTGTTGGATAGTAGAAAGTTCCGCGGCATACACATGATGAACACCATCAATGCATTGTGTCTGTATTCGCTGGATCAGTTCTTGGAATGCATAATGAACTGGAAAATAGAATACGGCCGTGATGCTGTGAGTTTTACCTTGAACATCCTGAGATTCCCCAGTTTCCAATCACCCTTGGTGTTGCCCAACGAACTACGCACAGTATTTCGACAGCGGTTAGAAGTCTGGCTTGACGCTTGGTGGAATAGTGAATTCTTGCATGAGCATGAAGTCAACCATGTGCAACGCTTGATTGATTACTTAGACATAGTCAAGACTCCGCATTCAGAAGCATTTGACCGGCCCAAGTTGTTGAATGATTTCAAGCAGTTTTACACACAATATGACCAGCGTCGAGGCAAATGCTTTGATCTGGCATTTCCTGCACTAAAACCCTGGTATGACACACTATGACACTAGATGAAAAAATAACACAACTAAAAGCTCAGTACGATGTCGTGGCAGTGATCAATCTTGACCCATGGCACGATCAGACTGAATATGGTAAAAAACCTTGGCTGATGCAAACTATCAGTCTTGTGCATCAAGATCCTTATGCAGATAATCAGAGAATATTGTTCACAGTCTCACGAGGTGATATCTACGCAGAAAACGATAGTCCAGCAGGGCAGTTATTAACACAACTACAACGAAGACTAAACGAAATTGATATATCTAATTTTTTTATCATAGTGCTTACTAATGATATCACAATGAGAGATGCATATCTCGGTCACTATCAAGATTTTTCACAAGATCCTGTTCCATTTACTGTGGAGGTCTATGCTGACGAGATTACGGAACGACATATACAAGATAAAATGTCTAACAACACAACAGCGGGCAAGTATAATTACACCAATCTAGATCCAATAAAGATTGATGTCAAAGATCTCAGTGAGCAAGAAAAATTCCTGCTCACAAAAAGTTCTACATTTTGTATGTTTCCGTGGATACATATTCACGCTTATCCTACTGGCTCAGCGTATCCATGTTGTATGGCGGAGATGGAATTTCCTATTGGTGATATGAGAAAAAACACCATTCGGGAAATATGGAATCAGGAACCCATGAAACAAATACGCAGGCAGATGCTAAACGAAAGATCTCTCCCGGCTTGTAACAGATGCTATGAACAAGAATCAATTGGAGTTGTTAGTGGAAGAATGAGTGCTAACAAGCATCACGGCCATCTAATCAACCGTATACATGAAACTAAAGAAGATGGAACACTAGATAGATTTGAATTGACCTACTGGGATATAAGATTTTCAAATCTCTGTAACCTCAGTTGCCGTAGTTGCGGGCATATATTCTCAAGCTCTTGGTATCAGGATCAAGCCAAAATAGCCGGGCCAGAGTGGAAAAAAACACACAAGGTATTAAACTATGCTGGTAGATTTGAAACGGATGCGTGGGATCAGTTGGTAGATCATATTGAACATGTGGAACAGATCTACTTTGCAGGCGGCGAGCCTTTGCTGATGGAAGAGCATTATAAGATTCTTGATGAACTGGTGCGTCGAGAAAAGTTTGATGTAAGATTGATTTACAACACTAATTTTACTCATACCAATCTTAAAGATAAGAGCGTATTTGAATATTGGAAATTATTTGATTCAGTCAGCGTAGGTGCTAGCCTTGATGGATCCGGAAGATATGGCGAATATATACGTAAGGGTACTGAGTGGAAACAAGTTGAACAAAATAGGATTGACATGTTAAAAATTTGCCCAAAAGTAGATTTTTACATCAGCCCTACGCTCAGTATAATGAATGCCTGGCATCTTCCGGACTTTCATCGAGACTGGGTAGAACTCGGACTTATCAAGCCCCAAGATATCAACGTGAACATCTTACAAGATCCGCCATACTATCGAATTGATATTGCTCCGATAAAATATAAACAACGTCTACGGATAAAATATCAAGAACATCTAGAATGGTTAAAAAATCAAGATCCATTACAGCGGGCCAGCACAGGATTCAACTCAGCTATCAATTTTATGATGGCCGCAGACAACACACATCTTATTGATACTTTTTGGCGTAAAACACATGAGCTAGATGCTATACGTTCAGAAAGCTGGTCAGATGTGTTGCCCGAGCTGAGTGCATTGCAATGACAAAAAATCTACATCTATACATAACAGAACAAGATTATAAAGAAATGGCTGGGTCAGACTGGCCTTTGTATAGTAATTTTTTGCAAGGAGCTCGTGGAGAGAAACCAGCGGTACAACAAGAGCTAGAAGCATATATCAAAATGCATCGAGCACAAGGAATAAAATTTCCTATCAAGACTGCCACGGCTTGTCAAAGCAAATGGACCTGGAGCACGATCTATCTTAATTCACTTAGCACAGCCAGCTGCCACCGTGTTAACCCGATACCTTTTGATCTTGAAGATTTTGATAATTTCCATAACATACCCAAGAAACTTAACGATCGACGGCTCATGCTTGAAGGCAAATGGCCCACCGGTGGATGTGAATACTGTCAAGAAATTGAAAATGCAGGTGGCTGGAGTGATCGACAACATAATCTAGACATAAGAGGACTTACTCCTCCGGAACTGGAGTCGGACCCCACTGCTGTGTCAGTTACTCCTCGACTGGTTGAGATATTTGCTCAGAACACCTGTAATCTAAGTTGCGTTTATTGCAATGGATCTTTGAGCAGCAAAATCGAACAAGAAAATATCAAGCATGGAGAGTTTACCCAAGGTAATGTAACAATACCGATTGTAACAATTCCCACAGCAGCAACCAAAGAATACTTTGATCGATTTCTTGCTTGGCTAGAAAAAAACATTCAAGAACTGCCTCGATTGCATCTATTAGGAGGAGAAACATTTATACAGCACGAGTTGATGAATTCGGTGTTAGACATAATAGAACGCAAGCCCAATCCAAATTTAGAACTCTGTATTTTTAGTAATTGTAATGTGCCCGACAAATGGTGGGATTATTACATTGGCCGAATCCATGCACTACAAATCGCAGGAAACATGAAAGTATTTGATCTAACAGCCAGCATTGATTGTTGGGGGCCTGAACAGGAGTATGTAAGATCTGGACTCAATTTAAACAAGTTTGAAAAACGATTCGCATGGGCAAGTCAACAAGGGGATTGGTTACGACTCAATGCCAATCAGACCGTTACTGCAATGACTATAAAAACAATGCCCGGGCTGATTGAAAAAATAAAACAATATAGTAAAAACAAACACATTGGGCATTATTTTCAATTTTACACCGGGGTGCATATGTTTCACCATCCAAAGATATTCGCTTGGGATTTTTGGAAAGATGATTTTGAAAAAATATTAAATACCATGCCCACCGACACAGGCGCACAAAGAGAAGCGATTCCTCGTATGCAAGGATTGCAGAGTTTGTTAAAGCAAAGTTCAGAGAATGATCTGGTTTCTATAAAGCAGTTGCATGTGTACCTCGACGAACTTGATCGACGTCGATCGACTAATTGGCGGTCTTTGTTTTCCTATCTTGACGTATCATGAAAATACCCCACGAACAATTCTGCGTATTACCCTGGATTAGTTTGGAAGCCAGTCCTATTGGTACTGTGAGACCTTGTTGTCTGGCCGATGACGAGGTTCATGATGATGCCGGAAATAAATTTGAATTAGCCACAGCTGATTTTTCTACTATACAAAATAGTCGTCACATGCAAGAACTACGCACAGGATTCTTGTCAGGACAACGGCCAGAAACATGTAGAAAATGTTGGAACGAAGAAGATGCAGGCCGTACAAGTAAACGTATGCATACATTAGATCGTCTCAAACACTCACTGAAGGATGATGATTGGAGCTCGGATGCTAAATCATTGATGTTCTTAGATCTCAAACTGGGCAACATTTGCAATCTCAAATGTAGGATATGCGGGTCATGGTCGAGCTCACAGTTTGCTGGAGAAGAGATTTCTTTCATGCCACGAGCAGAACAAAAATCCAGCCATGCTTACAAAATGTTACGAGCTGGCGCCTGGCCCAAAGAGAACACACAGTTCTGGCAGCAGATTGATAGCGTGCTTGATGATATACGCTACATTGAATTCACCGGTGGCGAACCATTTATGATTGATCAACACTTTGACATGTTGCAACACATAGTGGATCGTGGTATTGCTGGGCAAGTTGAAATACACTATAACACCAATGGCACATTGTTTCCTGATCGTGGACCGGATATATGGCGACACTTTAAAACTGTGGAAATTGCGTTCAGTGTGGATGATATTGGTCCACGATTTGAATATCAACGCTCAAATGCCTCTTGGGGCACCGTGAAAGAGAACATCAACCGGTTCAGGATCATGCGTGAAGGTATGCCTAACTTACAGTTGCAATGCTGCACCACGGTGAATGTGTTTAATGTGAGATATCTTGATCAAGTAGCACTATGGATAGCATTGCAAGATTTTGATTTTGTGTATTGGAACATGATGCATGATGCTTGGTATTTTTCGATATCAAGACTGCCCGCCGACGCTAAACAACACATTGCTGATTATCTAGCAACCTGTGATACACCTGACCAGTTCCGAGAGGAGTTTGGACGTATCATTGATTTTATGATGCGGGGTGAATCATCTGACGGCGAAGAAACAAGACAACAGATTCGTCGACTGGATCAACGTAGGCACGAAGATCTAACAAAAATAGCGCCAGAGTTAGCAAGTATATTAAATTATAACTAATATGGGATTTTTTTGTGCCTTTCCTTTTGAAAAATTGCAGATCTTCAGCGACGGAAGTACAAATCCTTGTTGCATGTGGACCGGTGACAAAACCGAAACATTAGGCACATATTTTCAAAGCCACCAGATTGCACAGGTTCAGAAACAATTATTACAAGACCAAGTGCCTAGGCAATGTATCAAATGCTATGACAGCGAACAACGGTCTGGGCAGAGTCTTAGGACCATGAACCAGGCTTTTGAAAATGTTGAATCGGTTATCCGAGATCGAGCAACTACTTTACCTAGCTTTGATATCAAAGAAATATCTATTGCAACTAGCAATATTTGCAATCTCAAGTGTTTGCCTTGTGAGAATGCAAGTTATCTAAGAAACGTAGAATTACACAAATTAAAAATAAAAAAAGATGTTCCTATACTAGCAATTTATAAAAATGAATACAATCTCAAAGACTTTAAATCATTGGAACAAATAACTTTTCTCGGCGGCGAACCGTTTGCAGACAAAATCACATTTGAACTAATAGATCAGCTGATTGAATCAGGACAAAGTCGAAACATTAGATTAGATCTAAATACAAATCTGACGCTGTGTAACAGAGAAAATCTTTTAAAGATTCGTGACAATTTTCAAGACGTGCTCATCAAAGGTAGCATTGATGGCACAGGAGAATTCCATGAATATTTACGTTACCCTAGCAAATGGACAGAGATTGAACAAGCCGTTGACCTAATCCAAGAACTTGAAATTCCAATGATACTGACCACGGCATTGAGTAATTTAGCATTGCTACGATATGTTGATCTTGTGCATTGGGCTATGCATCGGGGAATAAATGAGTTATTCTTGAGCATGGTAGACACGCCAAAAGTTCTAACATTCGACCATTTGCCATTGGCTATTAAATCTCAGTTGCTAGAACAATTTAAAATTTTACGCACACAATATCCGTTTACCGGACGCACTGAATATGCTATTGATACGTGTATAAAAATTTGCTCCAATACTGATATAGAGCATGACATGTCGGATCTAAGTAGTTGGTTGAGCAAGCATGATGATCTCAGGGGAACAGATTTTAGAAAACTATGGCCGGAGTTAAATGACCACATCTAAATCACTGTGTTTAGCACCTTGGGTTCACACCTATCTCTCTCCGCAGACCGAAAGACGTATGTGCTGTGCGTCAAGAGAGCCGGCACAGAATTTCCAACAATACATTGATACTGAATCAGGAACAGGTACTTTCATTCCCATCACATTGGAAGAACACTGGAATGGTGATCACATGAGATCGGTCCGACGCCGTATGATGGCCGGAGAACTCTTGCCTGAGTGTGAAGTGTGCAATGATCAGCTGTTGAATACAGATGTATATCGCACATATTTTGGACAGCTCTTTCAACATAAATACTTTGAAATTTTAGAACAAACGGATGCCGACGGTTACACCACAATGCAACCAGTGAGTTGGGATTATAGATTCAGCAACCTGTGCAATTTCAAGTGCAGGACATGTGGTGACATGTTAAGCAGTAGTTGGGAATCGGAAGAAAAGACACATCATATGGTCAATTGGTCCGATTCCAAAAACAATTGGATGCGACCCAAGGTACGAGAACAGATAAGCCAGTTCCAAGACAATCAAATTGAACAAGAGTTCAGTGATGCTGTAGAACAACATAGGGTAGAGGAAGTGTATTGGGTAGGCGGTGAACCGTTGATGTATGAGCAGCATTGGCGATACATGCAACGTATAATAGAACTAGGAGATGGGCCAAGAGTATATGCTAGATATAATACAAATTTATCCAGGGTGGAGTATCGTGGCATCAATCTCTATCGCGACATTCTTCCTGGGATTAGGGATTGGCAGATATGTGCAAGTCTCGACGGCACAGGCTCAATTGGAGAATACATTAGAACAGGCCTTGATTATGATCAATGGCTTGAACACTTCCGTGGAGCAGTTGCAATCAAATCTCACTCACGTCAAGTCAGAATTGACTTTACGCTCACTCTGCCCGGAATGTTCGAAGTTGGCTCAATTACAGAACTCGCTAGACAATTCGGCGTAGATATTTTAGCCAAAGTTATCTTCTCATTCACTCCAGAGATCATCATGAGTCCATTGGCCTTGCCCAGGCATTTGCTTGAGCCTTGGCTGGACGAATTGATTCCGGAAACAACAGGGGCCATGAAAGATGTGTTGATACAGTTAAAGAATCGCCCTACATTTGAAGAACAATGGCCAGATACTTATAAACAAGGTCTTGCTCAAGGCCGTGCTCGTATGTTACAATTAGAACAGATACGAACTAACCCGATAACTATGACCGATATCCTATCAGCAAGACCTGATGTACTAAAATGGTGGATGGAAATTGACGAATTTAATTGAAATAGATCTGCGTAGCAAACACGATCATGTGCTAACCGTGTACGTTGATGTAGAGGACAACAGCCTTTCACGAAAATGGTTGGCAGCATTGACTCATCTGATCGAGCATGACTATCATCTAGAAAAAAACTACTGCTGGTTAGGATGGGCCGAAGGCGATCGCTCACTAGAATACATCTGTGGAGAAATCAATCGCAGTATCGCGGCTGTCAACGCAGCTGATCTAGGATATAAGATTGACGATGTGTTCTCTCCGGAAAATACTGTAGCTGATGATCTTGGTATCAATCATGATCATATGAATCAATTACATAGATACTTTGAAGATTTGCAAGGTGTATCGGGTGCAATGAGTCCGTATTATACAGCCGCTGATGCAACCACACGCTGGCATATACGACAGTTGAATCTGCTATGTCACGAGCATGAAAGTTTAGTGTTGAGTATGCGTAAGTTACAACAAGCACCCGAATGGCGCAGGCCATCTCAACTGATGTGCTGGTTGCAGGCACCAAGATTTGTATTAGATCGTGAAGATTACGAACTGTTTGGTGTAGATACTATCAATCGAAAAATAGGTGGAGTATACGTAGGAGTTAACAAAGCAGTAGGAAAACATCATTGGGAAGTATTCAATGATGAAGGTCGAGATAGTCGTGTGGGAGAATTAGTGACCAGCAGCTTGAAATCACAGACCGAGGCCGCGGGAGATTTTGATATTGAATGGGCCAAGGATCCAGGTGCGTTTCCTTGGCAGGTAAAGGCACTAACTGAGTTTAGAACATGGCTTGTAACAAACGGGTTTGATCCTGAAGATAAATCGCTAACCATTGGACACCCCAAGGTAGCACAGGTAGATCTCATGCGTAGTTTTGGAACAACAGACTACAATGATATTTGGATTCAATTAGCCGATCATCTAGATGTTTATAAAATAAGAATCGGTGAAAAACAAGCTACATATGAGTATCGTTGGAGTGACCCTGACTATCAACAACAACAAATAAGGAACATGCTATGAATTGGATTAAAAGAATGTGGGCCAAGATCACACTAGAAATTCGCTATCGTAAAAAATTGCGAGAACTTCGTAAACGAGATCCGTTCATCTACAAATGAACTATGTAGGAATATCTGCTGGATTCCATGATGCCGCTGTAAGTGTGATCAATCAGGCTGGCGATATCTTATTTGCTGCTCATAGCGAACGCTACAGCAAGAAAAAGCACGACAAGGATATCTGTGAAGATCTCATACTAGATGCGTTAGCGCATACAGATTCCGATAAACTAGAGTATCACTACTACGAACGCCCGTGGATTAAAGCCATGCGACAACTACGCAGTGGCGAAGGATTCTCATGGCCCAGTTGGGATCGACTGCTAGGATCTGCATACAGAATCATAGGGCGGCCTCAGATACATACTCATGGGCATCACCTGTGTCACGCAGCAGCAGGATTCCAGACCAGTCCATTTGAGGATGCCACTGTGGTGGTGATAGATGCCATTGGTGAGTTTGATACCATAACCATTTGGGATGCTTGGTATGAAAACGGGCAAGCCAAATACAAAAAAGTGTGGAGCCTGGGATATCCCAATAGCATTGGATTATTTTACTCGGCCATGACTGCCCGTGTGGGACTCAAACCCATGGATGAAGAATACATACTCATGGGCATGGCAGCATATGGCGAACCTGTGTATCTTGACGAGATACGGAAGCAACTGCTAGATCTATCAAAAGGCTTACACTTTAAAAAGAATCTACACATTGGTGTAGACGATGATTTCTTGCCTCATGCTGATCCTGCAAACATTGCCAGCACAGCACAATTTCTAGTGGAAAGCATGATCCGAGATGTTCTACAAAAGGCCAGAGAGCATGGGCGCAGCCGTAATCTAGTATACGGCGGTGGTGTGGCATTGAACTGCCTGGCCAATAGATTCTTAGGACAATACTATGAAAAAATTTGGATCATGCCTAATCCGGGGGATGCTGGCAATAGTCTCGGTGCTAGTTGTTTGGCTCATGGTGGCCGTGTTAATTGGCGAGATGCTTTTCTCGGGCATAATATACCCGGTGCTTACCCGGTAAACGAAATCTTGGATTATCTAGTCACAGACAAGATCGTGGGTGTGGCATCGGGCCGTGCAGAGTTTGGCCCAAGAGCATTAGGAAATCGTAGTCTACTAGCAGATCCTCGAGGGCATTCAATAAAGAACCGAGTGAATGAGATCAAACGTCGACAAAAGTTCCGACCATTTGCACCAGTGATTCTAGAAGAATATGCAGCAGAATACTTTGACATGCCGCCTAACTTTAATACCAGCCCATACATGCAGGTAGTGGCCGACTGCCGCAATCCAGAACTATTCCCAGCCATTGTGCATGTGGATGCCACCAGCAGAGTGCAGACCGTGCCTCGAGATGGATCGGGTATTCGCCAACTATTAGAAAAATGGTATGTGATGACCGGATGCCCTATGCTGTTAAACACCAGTCTCAACATTCGCGGAGAGCCTATGGTCAACGATCCTGGGGATGCTGATCGATTCCAGCGGGTTTACGGAATCAAGGTCTGTAGCTGATACGATCCACAACGGCTTGTAGTCTATGAGACATGCCGGTTTGGAACACTTGAGAATTGTGCTGTATCTCAGGTGCAAGATTCTGATACAGACCATGTAAATGCTCCTGCCCGGATTGTATCAATGACTTGGTGAGGTCAAGCACAGCTTCAAAGCGATCCTGATTGTTAGTAATAGAATCATAACTTTCATCTATGCATCGACTAAAAGTTTGATATCCTAGATCACGTAGGTGACGCAAATGATCGGCAGAACTTACTACTACAAAAAATTGATTGTTGAATATAGGTTTGAATGTTTTTTCTGTGACAAACTGTCCACCCGACTCATCTATGTCAATCATGGTCTCTAGCACGATGTTAAAATAACTATCTGCATACAATTCGGTCATGTTTCGATTGTAGGTATTGTGAGCTCGAGTATCAAGATCATCTACCAGAAATGGCCCAGCAGAAATAAAACGATCCACTCTAGACTGACATTTGGCTAGATACCCATTCCTCAACGCACATCCATAGTAGTCGTCCTCTCCACCCAGTAGGTGTTGAGTATAACTGAAGTATCCTTGCTTATGTAAATCGTGACTCCATAGGTCACTCATGAATACTTTACGCCATAGTTTATCTATCCTGCATAAACCAGTATAAGCTCGTGATCTTGGGTCAAGATGATATCGGGCATTAGAGTTACGATCTACAGTGCGCCAATACATGAGCTCAAGTTCCGGCCAATATATACAATTCTGATATTGATCAGCACTGGTATTGCCAGATATCAACCAGGTCATTTCTCTATCAATACCATGCTGATCGCAAAGTATGTTCAGTCGATCACGAATACGACCGGGATGATCACCTTCATGATATGTAAACACCAAAGTCATCTCCTTGCGTTTTATTTTGGTCATCGCAGCATCGCTGATCTGTGCGATATAGTCTTGACTGAAATCAAACCATCCCGACACCATTGGATACCACGATCCGACGGGAGCATCATTGGTTAATACAACTTGATAGGGAATTTTACAATCTTGAAGATAGTATATAATACGCGGAAAATCTAATCGATATCCATCCATGTGGTCAATCTGATCGTGCAGTTCCACAGGTATACCGTTAGGCATGGGTCTAGCGTTCTGAGAATGAATATGATCTACGGCTATATAAATCATTGTGATATATATGTTTTAATTGAATCTAACATGTCAATGAGTTCGGTCCATAACACAGATTCAAATCTGCCCCGATAGAACCAATTCCAATTGTGTTCAATCACCGGCCAGCAGTCTTGAAAAAGTTCTTGTTTCTTTTGGTCTGAGAGATCATCTAGTCGTTTTAATACAGCAGCCACCTTCTCGGCTCGGATAAAATCATCAGTCTCAAGATCATAACTCTCGTCCCAGAACTCACCAAATGTTTGGAATCCGTAACTACGCAAGTATTCCAAACTTCCAGCGGTAGCAGTTAGTATGAATGGCATTCCTAGAGCAATAGGTTTAAATGATTTTTCAGTAAGATGTAATCTCCGACCGGAGTATACAGTTTCAGTCACATGATACACCAGACTTTCGGCACAGAGCTCAAATTGATCTAACCAACAACTGCTCATTCGAGGTGTATCTTCGTCGGGAAATAGCCTAGGTAAATCTATTTTGTTAACAGTATCAACAATGTCAGGGTATCGTTCCTGATATTCTTTGGCAATTTCACCAATAGAAATATTTTCCACAGGGCACACAGCACTGGCACTGATCCAATTATGCATGAGATCTAACTTACTAAAGTGATATAACATCAATACACGATGTTGTCTTGCTCCGCCAATGATACGATTGGCACTGAAGAATGTTTTTCGAATTTTTCTCTCAGTCCACGGTGTGATTGCAAAAGTTCGATCGTATCCACGATACCAATCCAGTGCAGCCCACCCGTGAAAAAAATAATAAAAAGGTTGCAAGTCTCTCGATATACATATATAATCTACATAGTCACTGTCGGTTTCACTAACTACAATGACTCCAGGATCTCTGTAATGAAATCTCCAATGTGGATGATGATCGCAATGAAAATTCCTATAATCAATTTGATCAAATGTTTCTTGGTGGAGATCTACTACCATGGGTTCTTGATCAAAAAAATATATGAAATTTTTATTTGTGTTGTTCGACACAGTGTCGCAAATACTGTCAGGGTCACTTCTCCCAAAAGGATCATGATAAAGCATTCTGGTATGCGGCAAATTTTTTCTCACCCAAGGCAAGAATGTATTTTCGTAAATCTCATCTATTCTAATCATGTTTGACGTATTTTATATTGGAACCAAACCAAATCTGTTTGCACATGAGCAACAGGTTCAAACCATTGAGCAAGCACAACAACAGTCACGCACACGGTTTTTCTGGATGGTATCATACTTAGTGGATTACACAGGCTTTGATTTCCTTTATGAACCAGTGCCTTGGCAAGAACATCAACGTCATGCATGGCCTAGCCAATGGCAAGAAGATTCGGGCACGTATCTTGTTCCAACAGTAGGCTACACAGATACCAATTATCGTTCCGGACCAATATTGCCGAGAACTCTAGCTACGGCTAGGTACGAAATAGATCACATGGATGGTGCAGCCGGACAGATACCCGATGTTGCCCGTCGTGTACGATACTTTGACAACTACAGAGATACCCTGATACGATTGGCCAAAAGCATTGGTACCGAACACGAATTTGTATGGGTATGTTCTAGCATCTGTGATTACACTAACTTTGACTTCTCTTGGCATCCTAGCCATTGGCAATATAAACTGCTTCACGTGTTTGCCAGTGATGAACAAAAGTTTGGAGACACATTCTTCATGCATGTGCCTAGTTTTGCTGCTAAGGCAGAAACTGTAGATTTACTGGACTGGTATGATTGTAATTTTGTTGACACATATATATCGGTGCCACGTAGACCTATGTCGGTGATACATCACAACCATGATAGCCATGTTGATGCTGTGCTGACCCGAGATTTTTCTGGACCATTGGCTATCTTTTCAACTGGAAACACTGCCATCCACGGCCTAAGACCCCCGGCTGTTTCTTTGTGGAGAGAGAAAACCAAGACCATAGTTCCGTTAAGTCCCGGTGCCGGCAGTGTGGTCGTTCCTAAAACTGCTATACCTTACATAAAGACACAGTTATATGATTATCCTTACATAGACAAAACACACTGCAATGACCGTGTTGACAAATTGATGGATGTGGTATTCATCTCTTATGATGAACCAGATGCAGAACAAAATTGGAACATACTAGCACAACGATGTGCCAGAGCCAAGCGTGTGCATGGTGTTGCTGGTATGGAAACTGCCCTCGAAGCAGCAGCAGATCTCAGTTCAACTCCTTGGTATTACGCAGTATTTGCCAAGACACGATTGTATGAACAATTTGATTTCTCCTACGTTCCTGACTTTATGCAGCAACCCAAGAACTATATCTTTGATTGCATCAACACAGTGAACGGGTTACAATACGGCCATATGGGCGTGGTGATGTATAACTGTCAAGGTGTCCGAGAACTCAATCAAGCAAAGAACTTTGGGTTAGATTACACATTGAGTTTTGCTCACGAAAGTGTGCCTATAGTCAGTTGCTACGGCAACTTCAATCAGACTCCTTACCATACATGGCGAACAGCATTTAGAGAGTGTGCCAAGCTAGCCTACTTTGAATCACAGTCACCCACTGTGGATGGTGAATACAGATTGAACACCTGGCTATCTCGTGCCCAAGGAGATCATGCTGAATGGTGTTTGAAAGGTGCCCAAGATGGCGTGGAGTTCTTCAAAGCCAGCGATCGAGCATTAGCAACTCTTAAACAGTCATTTAGATGGGAATGGTTGCGTGAGTATTTTGTGTCACGCTACGGAGACTTACAGTAAGTTTTTTACTTGTTGAACTATGTTGGCCACATGAGCAGCCTGCTCGATGTCACTGCTGGGTGTTTGCCGAGAATGTATACAATCGATCCAATGCTCGAGTTCGGCTTCTAATGGTGTGATACCGTCGAGATATGTTTCAACTGGATTCTCGTGCGCCACAGCACGATTGTTGATGATCAGATTCTTCTTCACAGTCACAGCATTCACATCTTGATCCCAAACAATCTGTCCTTGTGTGCCGATGAACACAGTTTGCCTGGTGCGAACAGGCCAATGCCAACTCACATCAACATCAAAAGTCACACCATCAGCATACCCGCTGAATGACACTCGGTCACATTGTGGTCCTTGGGCATAGTTCCATGCCTGGGCATGAGTGACTGTAGGGTGGGGGCATACCTGTAGCAATATACTGATGTCATGCACTGCAAGACTCAACAGTGGATCCGTTTTGGTTTGGTAGATACCCCAGTTCAATCTACGGCTGGTCACATGCTGTAATTTTCCTATCACACCTTGATCGATCAGAGAACGGATCTCATGCATCTGTGGATGATGCACAAACAAATGTCCCACCATGAGCAACTGCCCAGGTTGTAGATACCGTTGTATATCAGCGATTTGATTCACTGTTTCGGCCATGGGCTTTTCTACATACACATCATGCCCACGTTTTAACAGTTCTACAGTTTGCTCGTGATGTTGCCACAATGGTGTGGCCAACATAACTGGATCCTTTGTTGTGATATCCGCAATGGTTTGTCCATTGCGGATATCAATGACCTGTGCGGTCACATCAAACTTCTTCAAAGTTTCCAACAATTTAGATCCCCAATAACCCGCACCAACCAACCACATGTTCATGCAAAGAACTCCTTGACACTATTAGCAACATGATCAAGTTGATCTTGAGTCATGCTATACCAACAAGGCAGGCTCAGTATTTCTTTCACTGTGGTCTCTGCTACTGGGCATGGAGAATACCATGCTTGATATGCCGGTTGTTGATGTGTGGTAGTGGCATAATGCACATTGGTCTGGATACCACGATCCGCTAAAAACTGTTTCAATGCATCTCTCTGCGGTGTTTGTATCACATATACATAATGTCCTTGGCCCACACGTGGATCTCGATGTATGGTTTTAACAATATCACTTAGTCTTTCATCATACCATGAGCAGATCGCTCGCTTTCGATTGATCCAATGCACCAGTTTGGGCAACTTGGCCAGCACAATGTTGCTTTGCATGTTGTCAATTCTAGCATTGTATCCCAGTTCTACTATGTCATAGCGTCCTGTGCGACCGTGATCTCGATACATACGCACCCGGTCCATGAGTTCTCTACTGCCGGTCACACAACCGGCATCGCCCATGGCACCAAGATTCTTCACCGGGTTAAAACTAAAGCAGGTAAGATCAGCTATACTTCCAATCTGTTGACCACGCCATTGTGTTCCTAGACTGTGAGCAGCATCTTCAATCATCACTAGATCGTTTAATACGCAGATCTCTTTTATGCGATCCAGATCCGGACATTGCCCATACATGTCTACCCAAAGAACTGCTCGTGTTCTAGAGGTAATCTTTGATAGCATTAGGTGCAGGTCCATGAGATGCGTGGCAGGATCAATGTCCACAAACACAGGTCGGGCACCCACCATAACAATGGCTTCTGTGGTGGCCACAAAGGTGTGTGGAGTGGTCAATACTTCGTGTCCTGGACCAATACCGGCTGCCCGTAATGCACAGATTAGGGCCATGGTTCCTGATCCTGTGCTGGCACAATCTTCAGCACCAACATATTCGGCCATTGCTGCTTCAAACACAGTGACATCAGGACCTGTGATGTAGCTGCTACTGGCGATAGTTTTTTCTATGGCCTGATCTATCTCTGTTTTACAATCGAGATACTGTTGTTGTAAATTTGTAAATGATATGTTCATAATTTCCAATACGGACTGGTAGTGAACCACTTGTAGTAATTCTCAAATCCTTCTGCTACATCAACTTTTGGATCATAGCCTAACACAGCTCTAGCACGATCTATGTTCAACGCACCACGGCTTGGAAAGTCAGCATCCTTGTCGCGTAGTTCAATCGAGCCTTGCCCCACGAGCTCAACGATCATGCCAGCAGCCTGTAGTAGACTCACGCTGTGACTTTTTGTAATGTTGAATGTTCGGCACTCACCCACAAATCTCGTAGCAGCGGCCACGATACCATCAGCAGCGTCATCCACATAGGTGAAGTCTAGGGTTTCACTAGATCCGTTGACCCGGAGCACTCCGCCGCGCATTGCTGCGAGCATGAATTTGGAGACGACTCGGTCTTCAACATCAAGTGGCCCATAAACAGCACTGGGACGGATAATAACGTGATCAAAACAACCACGGCGAGTATAATCTTTGACAAGTTCTTCTCCTGCTAGTTTCATTATGCCGTACTGACCTTGTGGCCTACATACAGCGTCTTCGGTGACATCATCTTTGAAGTCACCATACACCATTGAGCTGGAAATATACACAACTCGGTTTACTTTGTGTTTTTTGGCACTCTCAAGCACATTGATCAAGCCTTCCATCATCACTCTAGATCCCCATGCAGGGTCGGCATTCACAACCTTCTGTCGTGGAAAGCTGGCCATATGGATCACTACATCGGGCTGCTCTATCTCAAATATGTCGTCGATTGATTCTCTATCACAGATATCTCGATTATACAAGTGCGATGGTGATAACTGGATCTTCTTCAGTCTTTCCACCATCAAGTAGTCAAGTTCTGATTGTGGAATCATTCCGTATGTGGTACGATTATCAATTATGGATGCTGTGTGGCCTTGCTCTTGTAGTCGTTTGACCACATTGTGCCCGATCAGACCTAGCCCGCCTGTTACTAGAATTTTCATCTTCCCTCCCATTTCAGTTTGTAGAACATATACACCTGTTCGTCCATCACGGTAAATTTCCCCTCGTAATGATCCCAATGGCGACCATTTAGATATTGCCCACGCGGTCCGTAAGTGTTCCGTAACCACTGATGCACTTCGTCCTTGAGATGTCCTTGTATCCTATACACCAGTATAGGCACAAATTCTGTGCCGTTCCATACCAGTTTTCTTACAGTGCGGTATGGGACTTCTACTGCGTCTATGTATTCAATTTGTGGTGCGAACATATTTCAGCGTGTAAAAAGTTTGATCAGATTCTTTCATGCGGGCCACAATAGCAAACTGATATCCATAGTCCATTGGATCCATGTGCCGCACCCACCAAGGAGATTCCATGGCATGTTCCATCACAAACTTGCCTGCCTCAGTCTGTTGCCACGCATGTATGGGTTGGGCAGCATATAGCACAGGATCTTCAACATCTCCCATGCGGAATCTATGCACCACCATGTCCGAAACTTTCACTACTTGACCATTGATGATCATGTGTTCCGGACCTTTGGCGTGTTGGTTGTATTCTCGTTCTCGAGATAAATCTCTAAGTAGTTTAGCCATACGCTAGTATAGCAGGTTGACTTCTACTTTGCAACCAAGTCTGCTGCCATTGGGAAAATTCGTGCTATAACTTGAGCACAGGCCACAGCAACTTCTTGATGTTCCTTTTGTGTGCCATTGGCAGATCTTAGTTCAATGAAATGGATCCATGATCTAAGTGTGCCATTCATGTATAGTTTGCTAACCGTGTTGCCTTCGGGCAGGATGGAACGGGCTTGTTCTTTGGCAATGCCCAGTTCAATAGCACGGGCATAATGCTTCCGGGCAAGATCAATAATCTCTTGTTGGGCACTATCCCACCACAATGCAAGATCTTCGTCGCTAGTCTCTATGCTGTTTTGTCTATTTTTGGTGTCTTGGAGTCTAGCAGCCCGCAATACGAAACTGAGATCCTTTGTTGGGTCAGCGTAGCGTTGGCTGAACTCTTGGAATGAGAAACTTCTGTGCCGTAGTATTTGGCGGGCAATGTCTCTTGTGGTAGTGATTTCCAAGCAGGCTGAGACCATTTCCAATGGTGACCAGTGTTGGTGTTTGACCAAGTATCGGATGAGTTTTTCTGATGTTTCTGTATTGAGCTGATTGCTGGGATTGCTGACACGGGCGCAATACGCGATGAGTTCTTGAGCATCGTGGATGCCCAGTTCTGCAAATTCTGGAGTTGGTTGGCTGTGACTAAGTAATTTAACATTCATAAACTTTTCAATAATTTGTCTGTAGCTGGTTGTATGATTCCGGCCACGGTGTTGACGTCTAAAATAAAATCAATATTGTTTACTGATTCACCCAGGATATGGAGATTCCTATTCATAATCTCTTCAATCTCGTCGTCATCGAGTCCGTCTCTTCGTAGTCTAGCAAGGTTGATGGTCTTTTGTTTGCCCCCGGCAATCTTTATCACCATCTTGTTGATACATTTTAACGGAACTTGAGTCTTCTCGACTTCAGAAATTATGTGATCCCACTTGGCAAGAAACTCTTCACTCAGTGGCATGAGCAGCAGCCTTAGCCTTGGCCGGGCGGCCTCGTTTTACTGCGGGAGCCTTAGGTGCTTCTGTTTCCACCTGTGGAATTGGTGCCATTTTAGGCAAGTCCATCATCTTCACACCGGGAAACATTCTCTCTGCTTCTTTCTTCATCCTTGCTGCTTCATTGATCAAAGAAGTAGCTTCGTTGTGCATTTTCACGGCCTGTGTAAGCATGTTAGCAGCGATAGCGCGATCATCTAAAGCACCATCTGTGGGTGCCGAAGTGTATCCTGCTTCTACTTTACTACGAGGAGATTGTTGTCCGGCTTTGTAAGCGGCTTCTGCGGCCCGCTTGGTCTTAGGATCAACCATGCCGCGAGCTGAATCTAATTCGGCCATCTTACGAACAGCATCTTCGCCTTTCTTCATTTCGTTGAGGATCTTGTTGAGTTCGCTGAGACGAACATTAGATTGCAAGGTGGGTGTCATCAAGATCTGTTCAGTCTGCACACGCTTCATCAGGCGTTCGGTGTGCAGGGTCTGCAACATGTTACGACCGTCTGGGAAGATATTGCGATTCAAAGCATCAGCAAACTCTTCGGCACTTTGTCCTACTGGGCTCTCCAATACCTTCATCAAGGGATCGTGCAAGTTGATGGGCAACAGATCTGGATAGATGCACAAACACATGTGATCGTCCCCGGGAATCTGTCTAAAGATCACTGCCACTTTACGGTCGGCGTGTTTACCAATGTGTTTCAAAAATGCCATATTATTCTCCTTGAGTTTCTGGCGCGGTAGCTGATTCTGGCACTCCAGCCTCAGCTTGCTTTTCTGCTTCAGCCTGTGCTACAGCAGCCTTGATAAACTGATCCAGTTTTTCAAATAAGGTTCCAACCTGCTTGGCCTCAGCACCACTGAAGGCGCCACGCTTGCAAGCAAGGTCGATCACATCGCGTGTGAGAGCGATGTCGGTGATTGTGAGTTGAGTGTCGGTATTTTCCATACAGATATTTACAAAAGAAAACACCCTGAGATAAATTTCTCAGGGTGTTTCGGACAAACTCGTTGAGTTTATTTGTCTGCTTCTTCGTAGTAAGCCCAAGTACCAAACGGTGGCTCAATCGTTGTAGTGCCATGCAAAATCCAAGTGACTTCACAGTAGTTCTCATCACCCCATGAACCACCAGGGTAACCGTCTGTGAACACTACCATGCGATGCGGCGTGATGTCGTTTTCTTTGAAATACTCGTAAAAGCATTCAAAGCTGGTGCCGCCACCTCCTTGCACCTCGTAGTCAACAATACTGTCCAAGTTATCCGAATCGTATTGTTGCGGATTGTATACTTGGGTATCAAACGATATCACATGGATTTTGTATACAGGAAACGAATCCATAATACCTTGTACTTCACTCAAGATATCCTTGAGCATGCCTTCATCCATACTGCCCGAAGCGTCAATAACAAGAGCAACATCGATCATCTCATCGGGCTTCATGCCGGGCATAACTGCATCCATATGCCACCCACGTCGACTGGCTCGCATCCAAGTGTAGTCACTCTTGATAGTGCTCTCCAAGTTCATACGCAACAGTTCACGCCAGTTCATCTTGGGTTCTGTCATCTCTTTGATAAGACGCTGAACACCTAGTGGAATGTTGCCAGCACCATCTACTGTGGCGGCTGCTGCCAGCATGGCTTCCTTGATCTCGTCGCGGATGGCTCTGCGTTCTTCGTCGGAAATCTTGGGACGACCTTTGCCTTTGCCGCTGCCATCAACTTCTTCACCATCATCTTTACCACCACCTTCGCCCTCGTCGTCACCTTCACCATCCAAGTGCTCGTCGATCATCTGATCCAATAGGTCGCTCAGATTGATCTTCTTGACATTCTTCATGAGGTCATCGTAGACCTTTTCAGAACTCCAACCGTTATACTTGCGATCATATAGGCACGGCACTGAAGTGATGAACTCGCCTACGCCGTGTTCCTTCAAGTCTGCGTTCACACAGAAGTCGTTAGCGACATTCCAGATCTGCGGTTCGCGATCTCCACGGCGACCAAAGTGATCATATACACAATGCAATACCTCATGTCCAAACAAGAACTCAATCTCTTTGGGCTTGAGCAGTTGGATAAAGCGGGTGTTGTAATAGAAGTTCCTGCCGTCTGTTGCGGCAGTAGCACACCATTCGTCCGCATTGATCAGTTTCAACCGAGTAGCAAGATTGCCAAAGAAACTGGCCTTGAGCAGCAAGCCCACACGGGCAGTGATCAGTTTCTCACGCACTATGCCGTCCAGTTTCATGTCCTTGGGACCCACAAGATCTTTAAACTTGTTGTCTTTGGTATCTGCTGTGGTGCCTTTAGTTGCCATATGTGTCCTTTGTTTCAATAGTGCAGTATAACTGAGATTGCATTTCTAGTCAACCCGCCAAGTCAGCCAGTTTCTCTTCCCAGTAGAACGCATAGTCCTCTGCTGAATGGGTAATCTGTTTCACCAAGCGTATCTTCTCCCAGCGGTTGGTTTCCAACTTGGCCTGCTCCAAGCGATCGATGATACGCTGGATGTCGTCGTTCATTCGGGTGTTTAGCATGCTCATATCAACCCCAATCCTTCTTGTCACCAAACTGTTCGTTGTCGTTGAAGCCTGCGGTGTAGGCTGTGATTTCAGCGGCAGTCATCTCGGCCATCTCCACACGAGGAGTGATAGAGGTAGCACCTTCGAAGTAGTGCGGGTTGAAACCGCGCTGGTAGTAACTATCTGCGGATCCACGGTCATATGGACCACCGTGGCGTGCGTCATAAAGTGCGGTGCGAGGGCGTTCTGCTATCATCTGGTACTCCTTGTTGCTATGTATGTATTATAGCATTTCGAGCAATACCGGTCTACCGAATTTGCCAACCGAAGTTGCGATTTTCAGTAGATTTCTTTGATCACTTTGTAGTCTGTGTCCGGATACAATGCTTTGAATTCGTCTGTTTTGACATAGTCATTGAACTCCTTGGCATTGAAAAACACCTTCTTGAAAACGGTGTTATGCTGGTTGATGGGTGTGACTGTGAGGTATACGGATTTTGCTTTGCCTGCCATGATGTTTCCTAGTGTTAAAGGTATTTAAGTTGAAACCATGTGAGTGCCGAAGTGCTGAAAAAGTCTAGATGCACTTGATTTTGAAAATACCAGCGGGGAGTGACGATATCTCCAATGTGGTTCTTATTGACGGTTTGCCAGTTCTGGTGAAGCCGCACAGTGAATCCTAGTTCGCGTCTCATGACCCATCTCAACAAATGGCTGGGACCATACTCTGCCACGATCTTTTTTTTGATGGGCTCCCAAAGGGACTCGCTATCAAAGATGATAAGATCAGTTTTTACTGTGATGCCGTTGGTCATGATTCGTTGGTGAATTTTAACTGGAACCAGGCAACCTCGGGCTCATTGGCATAGATACGGAAGTCTCGGTATTCTGTGTGATATGCCCAATGTGTGTTTGACTCTGCTGCCTGACTGAGTTGGCGAGCGTCTTTGTCTATCTTGGTCTGGAGGTCTGCTTCTTGACTCCATCCATAGGTCTCGTTGAACCAGCGACGAGCACGATCAAAATCCAATGCTCCAGTGTTGTAAGTGGGTATACCCAGAGTTCCTAGTCGCCGCTTGGAGAACTCAATCATGTGAGAGAACCTCTCATGATGTGAGTGCCGACGATCTAAACGGGTGACTTGATATTGCATATGGAAAACGGGGACCGTAGTCCCCGTCCTTGTTTAGCTCTGTGCTTGGAGCACATACTTTCCAAACTTGCTGTGGAACTCATCAAAGTGCTTGAGCTTGGTAGGCTTGAACGGCAAGTCGTATGTGGTCAATGCAATACGCGAACCCATCACAGTCAACTCAGTCTCAAAGTTCCGCATCATGTAGCTGAGGAAGTTATCAGCCATTTCGTGGAACTTCTTCTCGTCTGTCTTGTTCTCAACAGCCGCCTTGAGTTCGTAGCACATGGAAATAACCAGGCTATACATAGCACTGACTTCTTTCACATTCAAGTCCTTGACCTTGCCACTCAAGATGTCTTCGGGCTTGGGCATGCGTCCAGCAACCTTGCGGTGTGCCATGAACTTCACTGCCAAGCCTTCGCCCACAGTGCCCGCTACCAAGTTGGTAGTGGTGTCGGTGTCGCTGTCTTCGTCGTCCAACAGTTGGCTAACGAATGTCCACGAACGCGGAGTAGCGAACGCACGGCTAGCGGTCTTGGCATCAAAGTCGTAAAGGTCTTGCTTGGCAAAGCTCAAGTAGCCCACCACGTCTTTGTGGATGTTGTTGAGCACAGCCCATTCCAACCAACTGGCAAAATCCACTTTCATTTCTTGGTGGATGAAACGATTTGCCAACGGAGTAGGCATACGATAGGTCACACCCTTGTCGCTTTCGCGGTTACCTGCGGCAACCATTACAACGTTCTTAGGCAGCACATACTTGCCAATGCGACGGTTCAAGATCAACTGATAAGCAGCGGCTTGAACACTAGCCGCGGCACTGTTCAGTTCGTCCAAGAACAGCACAACGATAGGATATTGGCTGGCCAGTTCGTCGTCGGGCAGTTCCACAGGAGGTGCCCAGTCCATCTTGCCAATCTCTTTGTTGTAGAACGGGATACCGCGGATGTCAGTGGGTTCCATCTGACCCAAACGCAGGTCGATCATGTAGCCGTTGAGTTCCTTGGTGATACCTTCCACTAATTCGCTCTTGCCAATGCCGGGAGGGCCCCACAGGAACAGCGGGCGTTGGGCTTTGAATGCCTTAAGCAGACTCTTGTGTGCTTGGCGCGAAGTAACGGTGCGTGAATCGCTCATATCGGAGACCTTTCTGTTGTTGATGAGTGTATTGTAAGTGATCTTGAATTTCTTGTCAAACAGTTTCTTTCGCCAACTGCTCGCTCAGGACATACAGGGTGTCAGGAATCATGCCTTCCACAGCATACCGACTACCGCAATACCACACACCATCTCGCATGATGTAAAAGTATTCAGCACCAGTGCCTTCTACCAGTTCCAAGAACTCGTCGAAGCTTTGGCTTACTTGGAAGTCCACATCTTTCTCTTCGCGATCGCGACCGTAGAAGGTAGTCCACTTGTTCTCGCGGGCGCGGTCATACAAGACTTTGGCTTCTTCGCCCGAGTAGCCGTCGAAGGGATGCTTCTCGCCAATCTGCTCATCCAGGCTGCTCATGTCGCCCAATGCCACAAGATGGTTGGCTTTGGAACTGTCATAGTGATCTTGCAGTATCTTGCCATTGTGCGACAGATAGCCGTCCCAATGACAGTAAACACTTTTGCACTTGTCTCCATGCATGACGCCAATGCGGCTACGAGTTCCCATATTAGACTCCAGAGTTGGTTGGTGATGTGTGTATTATAGCAGTTCGCGGATTAGTGGTCAACCGAATTTTGATTGCCAAACAAGGTTTCATATACTGCTTCGCGCACAGCGGTGTCTATGGCTTCTTCGTAGGCTTCTTCTAAACAGATAGCCTCCAGCATGTCATGCACCGTTTGCCATGACAGTTGGTGCTTGCGGGCCATCTCAACGATGGAATCAACTGCCGAGTTACCGGCGTCAGTATACATGCCATAATCTTGTGTTGCGATCATCTTGTGCTCCTTAACCTAAAACTACCACACGGCGAGTACCTTCGAAGTCGCCTTCTTCTTCGTACATCTCGTCCTCGTCCATCAACCGGTCCATGCGGTGGTAGTCGCTATACTTCACCAGTCCCTCGTCTACCGTGTCCACAGTAGGGGCCACTTGGGTGCTCCAGTGGTCGCCGTAGTTATAACTCAAGTGGACTTCGGCGTTAGGGTCCAGGTCCATCAAACGCTCGATCAGTTGGAAAACTTGCATGATTATTCACCGTCCTTCATAACATATTCAAACAGGATCCACTTGGCACGATTCAGGCATTGACGGGCATCTTCGGCTCGCATGCTATCAACTTCGCCGTATTCGGTGTTGATCATCTCCTGGGCATCGCTCATGAGGCTTGCAGCCATCATAGCAGGACCAGAGAAGCGAAAAGTGATTGAGGATTCTACCGATTCACGCATGCCTGCTTCAGTCACGCCATACATGCGGACTTCACGCTTTTGTTTCTCGGTGAGTGCTTGGTAAGTTGCTGTAGACACTTGGGGCTCCTTTTTGCTGAACATGCGTGTATTATAGCATTTCGGACAATAGCGGTCTACCGTTTTTTCAACAGAAAGTTGCGATTTTTCACAACTTTTTCTGTTGTTTTTTTACAACAATTAGAGTTGTAATTTATTGAGGAGGTTGAGCAGCGTTTTTCTTGGCTTTTTCTACTACCATTTTCTTAAATTCTGTACTACGTGCGGCTACCTCTATGGCTTTTTTCTGAACATCGTATGGTAATGCCTCAAATGTTTCTTTATCAGGAATCAATTTATTCAGCTGGGCATCCAACTGTTCCCATTCTTGTAAATCTTGGGGCGATATTCCTGCTGCTGTAGCCGACCTTGGATCAGACTTAATCCACTCCCAAAAAGTGTTTGCTGCAATACCCGCAGTAAACAATGCTCCCCACCAACCTACCTTACGGACTCCCCGGCCGAGAAATTTAAGAGCCTCCCAAGATTTAGATAACGCAGATTGTAATCCACTAGGAGGAGGAGTAGGAATAGCAGAAGAGCCTCTGGCAGCAGACCGTCCAGCAGCAGCACCAGCAGCAGCACCAGCACCGGCGCCGATAGCAGCGCCAGTTGCCCAATCAGTCCAATCTTCTTTAAATAAGTCTCTGTGTAATGCCATCCGTTCTGTTTCGCTCAGAAGGTGCTGGTTCTTTAGTAGTTCCTTGCGATCATTTTCAAATTGCTTCTTCTTTAAGAACTGGTCCAGTTTATCTAATGTGGTGTTGATATCGGGAGTCGCAGCCGGTATCCCATTGGTTGCCCCACTACCGGCAGGAGCAGGTTCAGCAGAGGCAGGTGCAGCAGGAGCAGGAGCAGGTGCAGCAGGAGCAGGTTTCTGGCTGCTCGGCTGTGCTAGTGCTGCCTTGGCTGCTTTCGTCACTGTATCAATTCTGGCTCGGAGTTCGGGCGTGATTTCGGAAGGATTGTTTTTAACAAAATCTTCAATGATAGCTAGATTCTGTGTGATAGCGGCTCGATCTTCTGCAGTCATTGACGGTGATCCACCGGTGCCATAAAGGCTATCAACAATCTGGTCTGTGATAGCATTTACAGAGTCGCCTAGTAAGTAACTAGCCGCGATACCACCTGCACCACCAGCAACAAATCCAATCAAGGCACCTGGTCCAGTTACAGCACCGGCTATCGCGGCACCAAGTATAGCGCCTACCCAGAACAATCCAAACTCATTTACCAATCTAGCAACAATCTTAGCCACTGCGGCACGATATTGATCTTCGGGCATACTGGTATCAAGAGCCGATATCTGTTTATAGCCTTCCCAGATTGAATAAATGGCAGTGAGTGGCAATGCTGCTTTTGCTGCCAGACCTTTGGCCCCTTTCCAGAGTTTGCTTAATGTCCCAGCTTCTCCCGCTGCTGCTCCTGCTGCTGCCTGTGTGCCCGGCATTGCTTGAGCTGGACCAGTAGGTTGGCCACTAGGAGTGTTGAATCGATCATAGATCGACGGTTCAGGTTTTGGCACAGACGTCGCAGTGCGATCTGCCTGGGCCGCGGCTGCACGTTGTAGACGTATGCGTCTTTGTTCCGGAGTCTCATTAGGCGGCGGAGGTGCTGCTGCCGGTGCCGCTGGCGCTGCTGCTGCCGGCGCCTGACCAGGATCGGGTGGTAGATTTCTAAGATACGCTTCTATCTCATTCCTAGTAGGACGTTTACGTCTGGCTTCGTCTACTTCACTGTATTCTAACAATGTTCGCCATGCTCGCATCTGACCTGAGGGAGTCAACGGTTCCGTGTGTTCCTTGAGTTTGGTTTTGTATTTGTTTAGTATTTGTTCGATTGTGGTTAAGGCGGTGTTAACTTTATCTAGACTGACTTTGGTCTCTTTGTTTTCTGCTCCACCTGTGCCGAGATCGGGGTATTTCTTTGCTATGTCAGGATACTTGGCCATGGCAGCACGAGTAAACTTACCTATCACTCCGTCGATTCCATTACCATCGGGTCCGAATGTGCCTAGATCAGCGCCGGCTTTTTTAAGCTCTTCTTGCATTTTTTTAATGCGGTCTGATCTTTCACTATTACCAGTTTCACCAGTTTGTGGAACTGGATCAGGGCGACGATCATCTCCTTGCACAAAATCGTGTTCGAGACCTTTGTGCATCATTTTAGGAGTGCCACATCGGACACAATGAGAGTCACCGCCTAGTTTTGAGTTGCCCTCTTCGCCGCCTGCGACTGCTACACTACTTGCCGCGCTATCTGCACTTTTTTCTGCACCGCCGTCTTTTGTTTTTTCTGCTGCGGCAGCGACCGGGGGCAAAGGCGCATCCTTGACTATACTTGATGTAGTCGGTGCAGCAGAAATCTCTGCATTCTGTCTATCTGTTCCAGCTAGTGCTTTGGCCAGTTTTTCGAGATCCACAGCAGCTACTGGATATGATCCAAATAATGAAGGCTTCTCTACAGATATGATTTCTAATCCTGCTGCCGCTAATGCTTTTTTTATTTCCTGGGCTTCTGGTTGTTTTAATAATCCCAAAGTCAATGGTTTGGGATCTGGATCCGGAGAATCAAGGCCTGCTTTTGGGGATTTACGAGGAACATACATAATGATCCCAGTTTTGGGATCAATATAGTTGCCGCCATCGGAGCGAGGTTTAATTAGATCCTGAAGAGGATTAACTGTTTCTGCCTCGTTTAAAAGATCGAGGTATCTGCGGAAAGTATCTGTGCTCATGAAGATATTTATCTTTTTCCATGAGCACAGTATAGATCAATATTTGCGGTGATGACTGCGAGAAACCACATCTTGCGGCTTGTAAAGCCAACTGCGATCTACAAATCCTTGCTCAATTTCGCGCAGAGCAGTTACAGCGTGGCTGGAAACTTTGGTAACTTTGGGCATGTCTCCACGGGCTAATTCTCGGGCTCGACGTGCTGCGACCAGCACCATTTCGTAACGGTTTCCGATCATTGCTACTGCGTTTTGACTGGTGATTCTTGCCATGGGTTTCTCCTAGAGGTTGTTGATAGTTACAGTATACAGCAAATTCACCGGCTAGTCAATCTTATTGTAGCCAATTTTATTCTTAGTCACCATCAGGTCATCGGTGCAGCCGGTGCATCTTGATCGATTGCATATAGTAGGTTGATCAAGTAATCGCCACCCGGAGGTTAGATTACCCAAGTGGTCATTTTGGCATTGCCCACCATATACATTGTTGTCAGTGTCTATGTAGAGCCTGCTGTAACCAACTTCGCACTCCCATCCTGACCAATGGTCTAGATCTTGGTTGTGTAGCCAATTTGCATCAACACGATATCTCTGTGAATCAGACAATACCAGTTCGCAATTATAAAATTCATGTGTTGGGTATTGCAAGATTCAATTTACCTTTCATGATAGGGATCGCACGGGTCTGAAAGCCATAATCAATTTCGTTAACATTGTGGCTTATGTTGTGATCTGTCAGCAACTTTTGATAGTGTGGAATCCGATCTTGATTCCATGTTTCATTCATGATGTTCACATGTATGAATTTATCACTATGGATGTTTTTGTGTAGTTTGACAACGGTATCAAAGAACCTTTGTTCGTTGATATGTTCTGTGTGGGTGCTAAATGATATGTTGTCCACAACTTCAAACAATTTGAGATAATAATTGTAGGTCGCACTACCATTAGTAGTTAGTAATATTTGCTTTATGTTGTCTGCGTATTCTTCTCGTAACCATCGTATCAATGGATAAAATGCTCGATTACCAGTGACCTCTCCGCCGGTAAAACCGATCTTGTATTTGAGGTTGCGATGACTGCTTTGATTATAGATGCTGATCCAATTGGATTTAAGCTCATCTAGGCTCTTGTGTTTGCTGGTATCGTCATGCCACTGAGTAGGGCAATACATACAATCGTAATTACATCGACGACCTAGTTCCCAAGTGATTGAGAAACACTTGTCTGTGGGTAATATCTTTACTAGTTCCGGCTGCATCTTTGTTACTTACCACTCAACTAATTTCTTGATATCTTTGTGCTTGACGATGATGATGTTGTGTATCCGATCTTGGAACTGTATGGGTAGGTCGAGATGGATGGATATCTGAGGACCGTTAGCTTCGTTGATCACTGTGTCATTGCCCACAGAGCCAACAAAGGGAATCTTGTTCCAATGGCCGAACACACGGTCGCCGATCCAGTATTTTGGCTTGTAACCTTTTTCGTTGAAGTAATCTGATTGGGTTCCCATAGTGCATTGTAGTATATATCAAACAAAAAGTCAAGAAAAAGCCCACCGAAGTGGGCTTGTGCTTGTTAGCGATTCAAAATATACATAGAAATTTCAAATCCGAAACGCATATCGCTTGCTTGTGGTGTAGACCATTTCATAATTTTCTCCTTTAGAATGACATACTGTCCAAGTATGTATGTGTATTATAACACAAGATTCCTAAAGATAATCATGATTGTGAGTTAGTGTTACTACTGAGTTTACTTGCCACTGTTCATCATCAGTGCGTTGAAGTTACTTGGAACAACAATGGTCTGGACCCGGCCGTTCTTAATACCTTCAGAGATATTCAACATGGCCTGTGCCTGCATGAATGCAATTGAACTACCTGAGTTGTTGGCCAATGCTGCCATACGACGGCTTTCAGCTTCAGCAGTCTTAACTTCAATTTCTTTCTGCTTTAGTTCGTTCTTGGATTTAACCAATTCATTAGCACTAGCCACAACCGAATCTGCTGGAACAATGTTACGAATCAACACCTGACTGATGGTGATGCTACCATCCAATTTTTCCTCAGCAAGATTTCGAATGATCTCTTCCTTGATGAAGTTTTCCATATCGCTACGAGCATCTGCCATATCCAAGGCTTCATGCTTACGAGCAGCTTTGTAGATAGCATTACGAGCGTTCTGCACAATGTAGTTGTACATCACATAGGTGTCGCCCCTAAACTCGGCATGGAAGCTCTTGTTCTTAGTGGAGTACAGCTCGGATACTTGCTGGGGGTTGATGTTGTAGACCACAACTGCGTCGAAGTCTTTCATTGTTGAGTTGTCTTTGGCCACTGGAGTCATATTCTCCAAGGTAACATTGACATCTTTGATTGGAAAGGTCAGCACTTCTCCAATCAAACTTTGATTAAACGAACCTGGCAAGAGTTCTCCACTCTGAACCTGTTTATCAAACCCAACTCGTACACCGACTTCGCCGGTTTCAATACGAGTGCAACCTGTGGCTAGAACAGCCGCAGCCAAAATAGAGAGAGTGAGAATACGCTTCATTGTGTGTCCTTAAAATAAAATAACGATACCAGTCATTACCGCTAATGCCAGCAGTGAAACAACTATACTATAGAACGCTGTCTTTGTCAATGACCAACGCTCTTTTTCTTCCATCTTTCGCCAAGCAGTGATACCAAAATGTATCACCACTGCAAAGATAACAAATGCTAACCAAAGTCTAATCATTCGGCAACTCCTGAATATGTGTCGTTAACAGTTTTATTGTACACGAAGAGCCCGGGTGTGTCAACCAAAAAAAAGCCCACCGAAGTGGGCTTTGGTTGTTTTGATGACAAGGTAAGTCCTACCTCGGAGATCATGCTGCTAGAGCGAAGATCTCATCGTTAGATGCGTTTGCATTTAAAGGTTTTGCGTCTACGGCCGGGAATCCCCAACCCTACGGCTTCTGCTTTGCCGAGCTGTCCACTCTGTTACTTGTTGCCCTGTCGAAACCATGGCAGGCCCATCAAAAGCATATTGTAAAATCACTTGCGAAAACATCGAAACGCCAAGGTGATCGGTCTTTCGAATACACACCGCAATATGCTTGTGGTGGACCTGGCGGGAGTCGAACCCGCGTCCAGAACACTTTTCTCTTTGCTTCATACAGCAATAACTTTCAACACTATACGGTCTATCCATGCTACTTCTTGGAGAGGTTGCATGTGGTGTACCAGCCCTGAGATTTGATACAATCTAATCTTCTATAGTGCTAACTCTTATTTATCGCCAAGTTTTTTTAGCGATCCAATGTTGTATCTCTTGCACACGCCACGCTAGTCCCTGGGGCAGTGTGAAAAATATCTTATTACCACTAGGAGTATACATGGTTTTACCATCGTTGTCAACACCCATCAATCCTATAAACATATCGTCTCCTTTTTACAATCGATTCTTATTCTGCCGGGCTAACCAGTGATCATAGATCTCGAAATATTGATCTGGATCAACAATGTCAACCAGGTCTGTGATACGAGATCTGAACCGAATTGGATCCAACAGATCACTGAGATCAATGCTCTCATCAAAATCATATGAACATTCTCGCGGTGGGAATTGCACCCCACCGGCTAGGGCTTGTTCGTGATACCATGCACCCAGTTGTTTATTGCGTCCCAGTTCAATGAACCATTCACGCTGTTCGGGAGTCTTGGCTGCCGCATTAAGAAAGTTTTCACCAATGTCATCGCGGGTGAGATAGTCGTCGGCATCCAGCACTTTGTAGCAGAATGAATCTAACACAAATAGCCAATGCTGTTTATAATAGGTCACACCAATGAGTTTTACACGATCCTTGAAATGTGATTTGATCAGTCTTGCTTGTTCAATGTCGCATACGTTAAAGAAAAATGGTTTCTCTAAGTTGGATACCCGTTCTAGATCCTGTTGCCAGTTACGACTATACCAATGTCGATACGGTGTGCAGGGAAACTGCTCTAATACAGAGTTATCCCAAGTCACAGTGGCTCTACCAGCAGCATTGATTCCGCTGTATCTCACAGCAGAAATGATATCAGGATTCAAGGTCCAGGCAGTGCTGATGATGTCGCCACCTGAACCTGCGGTATGGTATAGGATGGTTCCTGTTTGCATTGTTTTATTTAGTGGTGCTCCTAACAAGAATTGAACTTGTAGCTCGCCCTTACCAAGGGCGTGTATTGCCATTATACTATAGGAGCATGTTGGTCTCCGCGACCAGAATTGAACTGATATTTAAGTCTTAGGAGGACCTCGTTCTATCCTTTGAACTACACGGAGCGGAATGGCCGGCCCTGAGAGGATCGAACTCCCACCTCCGGGTTCGAAGCCCGGAATGATATCCATTTCACCAAAGGCCGATGTAAAAGAACCCTGCCGTAACATGCAACATTAGAAGAGGTTGCATGCCAGAGGGCAGAGCCGTGTTGTTGGCGGAAGCGGTGAGATTCGAACTCACGGACCCTTGCGAATCGCTAGTTTTCAAGACTAGAGCCATAGACCACTCGACCACACTTCCTGGATTGTTGGAGCGGGCAACGAGAATCGAACTCGTAACTTAACTTTGGCAAAGTTATGTGTTACCACTAGCACCATGCCCGCTTATGTTGTTATTATATATTCAAATTTGATTGATGTCAATCTTCTTAGTAGCATTGACTCGCCTCACGCTGTGACTGATCCCACAATACTGTCTGCAAGGTCTCATTAGATTTCTCACCGGTTCGGCACTCTCCCACAAATGTGCGAGATCACCCCGTTTACCAATCTTGAAACTGGGAAACTGATCTGAAAAACACAGTCGGGCAACACCGTCCATATTGACCATGATGTTGCGATCAAAACTATTACATATGGCATCTTCTGTGCCGTCGCCATCCCAACCTGTGACAGCATCCTGATTCCGAAACACACTGCGATGATACTTGCGAACTGTTTCCATGTATTCAGGATCCAGATTCAACTGGTATTTTTCTGTACAGTGATTCAAGATCTCAAACAATGTTTCATGATCACGGATCACATTGTTGTCGTAGAACTTGTCAGGTCTTGGATCACCATTCCGGTCCAGTAATGTGCCAAATGTGGGCTGCAACCAGTTTAACTTTAACTTGTCTGCCTTTAGATCATTCAACACAAAGTCATAGAACTGATCTAGGTCCTTGTAATTCTGTTCGCACATCACGCTCATGGCGTAGATGGGTGTGTTGCTGTTTAATTCTTTTCTTGCCTGCAACAACAACCGGATAGCGTTCACTGCTAGGTCAAATGATCCTGTGACTCCGCGGGTGGAATCATGCACCTCAGGGATATAACTGTTTAGAGATATTGTTATTTCACTTGGGCCTTCGGTGAGTAATCTCCGAGCAAAACGAAGATCAGTGACCATGGTACCGTTCATCACGCTTAGACATCGTAATCCTAGTGAGCGGCACTGCCTTGTTATGGGCCAATACCTTTCGGGATTCATCAATGCTTCACCACCACAGATCACCACAGCCCCTTGGGGATTCAGTGTGCTGAACTCTGCGATGATATCACTACGCTGTTCAATAGATATATGTGTGGGTAATACGACTTCTTCCCGTGTCCAATACATGCAGGTCTTGCATTTGAGATTGCATTGTAGGTTGATATCTAAGAACAGGAACTTGGGTGGTTGCATTATCTATTTAACACAACATTCTCGGGTTTGACTCCGTGCTCGTTGCTGCTGCTCAACAACCATGCCTTCTCGTGTTGGACTTGGATTCTAGGATCTGCCCATACTTGGTATCCTGCGTTTATTGCTCTGTGGCAGAATCCTGTGTCCTCGGATAGGAAAGCGGTTGTATCATCTTTGATTTCGTATTCAACGGGTTTGAAGAATGGGCATTCCATGGATTCAAACACACCTTTTTGCACAGCCATAAAGCCCATGCCAGAAGCAGCCAACTGGAATCTATATCCATTCACATGCACCATCTCTCGTGGTAACCATAGCAAGTCGGTTTTACTATCACTGTGGAACACTGCCTGTGCATAAGTTTTGTTGTCGTGCTGTATATAGAATCCAGTGACGATCCGGTGTTCAGGAACACTGATTAACTTTTCAAGATCCTCGGGTGTCCAGATGTTATCGTTGTCAATCCAGATGATCCAATCGTAATCTAGCACACCGTTGAATGGCTGGAAGGTCCTTGGCGGATTTCCTGTGGCACCCAACAGCATGTTTCTACAGTTGTAGATCACTGGCGAATATGCATTTATCGTCACATATTCTATGTTGTTTTTATAAAGCCAGCGTATGGTCGAATTCCATGCGTTCATCCAGTTCTTGCTGAATGATTGACCAGGAAAACAAAAAACTAATTTCATTTTAAATATTGGCGGAGAGTGTGGGAGTCGAACCCACTCGCCCCTTTCGGAGCGTCGGATTAGCAATCCGATGCCTTACCATCCAGCCCACTCTCCAATGTTGCTATTATATAGCAAAATTCAAAACAAGTCAATCAAAATCGAGCACTGCATCAAGTTTAAGGGCAGTCAGGTTCAACACCCGGAGCCCTCCAGTCACATATTTAGATGATGACTACTCACCTCCCTAATCTGGGTCAGAGGCACTGGTTTCAATTTTTGGTCCCTTGCAGTTGGGCCCATCGTCAATGAGTTTTTAACTCGCCCGATTTGATTGATCTTAAATATTCCTGATGTTGAAGCAACACATACCTCGTAACCTACGACAACGAATCATCGAACGCGATGGGCCTCGGTGTGTGTATTGTGACGAAGATCTCAGCAGTGCCGAAATCCACATGGATCATGTGATACCTGAATCACAGGGTGGAGAGACCACTTACAACAATCTGCAAGTGACCTGCCGCAAGTGTAATCTTGCCAAGGGCGTTCTCACCGAAAGTGAATTCACACAACGACTCAGGACTCGTGCTTCTAACATTCTAAATAGACTTGGAGCGGGGTAGGAGAATCGAACTCCTGACATCAACTTGGAAGGATGAGGTAATACCATTTTACGAACCCCGCGGTATTGGGATGGGCTTCTCACCCAATTGACCCTAAACGGGCTGTTGACGGCTCTCTTTCACGCCGCCCAGGTTAGGCTGCTTTGCGATTGCTCAGCACCCAATCTAGTCTGTCTGCTGCATAACTAGCAGCGAACGCTCTTGGCTTGACCATTGGAATCACATTACAAGTTCCTTTTATATATCCAATTGCCTGGTTTACTACCACAGAACTCTTGTGCATCTGATCAGGGTTGATGTCCAAGTGGACTTCAACTAAACGATCTTCTAACACATCTGCCATCTTCTGGAACAGTTCACTTACCTTGTAAACTTCATTCATCAGTCGCATGCTGGGCTTATCGCTGCGTTGATCCCAGTCGCGTTCACGATGCACTTCACCAAAGATCTTGCAACCATGACAGCTATCGATATGTACAACTACCGCCAGAGCATAGTCGGCATGCCATATGCCATCTACTTTGACTCGTTCACTATCGCAGCCCAGATACACACTGGTTTCAGGACTTTGAGCATGTATAAATGCTTTGACTTTTTCTAGGTCCATTTTTTTCATGATTCACTTTCTTTGTTGGCGTACCCACTAGGACTCGAACCTAGACTTTTGTATAAATAAACATATGAAATGTTTACATTGTTCTAACCCACTAAGTGGTTATCAAAAAAAGTTTTGTTCGAGTTCCTGTTCGGCTATTCATTCTAACTTACTTACTCCACGCAGAACTAAAACTAATCCTTTGTGGCACGATTGTCCTACTTGCGGTAAGCAAACACGGAACATTCGCTACTGTTCCAATGAATGCAAACCTAAACTAACTCCGCAAGAAAGATATGCTAAACATAAAGCCATGCATAACGAAGCCTGGCACCGCTATATGGCTAAACGAAAAAATCAAACACCCAAGAGTGTTGATATAAAAGCATTACAACAGTTCTATATAAACTGTCCTGATGGACACGAGGTAGATCATATTCATCCTGTATCTAAAGGTGGGTTGCACACCTTGGAGAATTTACAATATCTTACGATATCAGAAAACAGGAAAAAATCTAACAAACTAATATAGTGGCGTACCCTGAGAGATTTGAACTCCCACCGACGGTTTTGGAGACCGATATGCTGCCGTTACACTAAGGATACATTTCACATTACACTTTGGTACGAGCGGAGAGGATCGAACTCTCTCAAGAACGCTAATCTGGCGCTAAAAGGCGTATAAGACCTCTCTGACTCCCAAGTCTCGCTCGCATTGTCTGGTCCGGCGTAACAGAATCGAACTGCTATCTAGGGAGTAGAAATCCCCTGTATTATCCATTATACTAACGCCAGATAAATTTACTCTGATATTCTCTGTAAATTTACTTTGATATTGGTACGACTGACCGGACTCGAACCGGTACGCCCTTACGGACATCAGATTTTAAGTCTGAGGCGGCTACCTATTTCGCCACAGTCGCGTTGTTTGGTCTCGGTAGGAAGAATCGAACTTCCGCTTCATGCTCCCAAAGCACGGGTGATACCATTTCACTATACCGAGTAGACCTGGTTGCGGAGGCAGGATTCGAACCTGCGATCTCCAGCTTATGAGACTGGCGGGGACGACCGGACTCCCCTACTCCGCGATATTCTTTCTATCCTGGGCAAAAACACTGGATCTATTCTTTCACAGATACCAGCAGCTAGATCAATCTGATATTGCTTGCAAGGCACTGTGTTCTGATCTTGATGATCATGATGCTGATAATGTTCTGATCTTTCGTATTGATCATACAACGGATCAGAAATGTTTGAAATGATCGAGCTCAACACAGATCTCTGCGATTCGGTCCACGGTATGTCATATGCCTGCAATACTATGAACTCAATGTTGCGTGACTGACACCAATCCTGCAACAGCATGACCTTACAAAATACATCTTGTGCTTCTAACCCCGGACTTGCTAACCATTGATTATACAATCTTTTTGATTTGTGGTCAACACTATGACTGCTGGGCCATATGCCTCGGAATGTAAAGTTTCTCAACGAATCGGATTCAACCAATTCAGTTTGTCTTTGTGCATCAACTTCTACATCCAATTTGCCTGTGCTGGTCAGTTGCAGGATCACTTGGTTGATCAAAGCATCTTCTAGTAGTTTTAAGAATGCTTGATTCAAGATCCATTGATTGCTCACTGCTGGACCTCCTGCATCAACAAGGTCGACCCCTACGGATCTCAGCACATTGACCCAGGTCTTTCTTTCCTGCCCGCCAAAGCTGAATCCGCAACCACTAACTAAGACTTTTTTGTTTGATAACGACATTGATTGTATTTAAGTGATCAACTACTACCGCCTGTGATCTGTTTGGACACTGACCGCATACCGATTCCGGCACTCCTATGCCAGCGATAAATCGATCAAGATTCACCGCATCCGAGCAAGGTTCGTAATCAAACCAATTCTCTCCTGTGATATCCATCACATTTGCCACTGCTGGACATTTATACAATCGTCCCTTATACAATATTGGTGTGTCGGGAGATCCGCATATAGCATGTGACTCAGCTGGCTCGCTCATCCAAGGAGAGATTCTATTTTCTTCCAATCTAAATGGAACCACAAAATCTTTGAAAACACTCTTGTAAATTTTAAAATCGCCCAACTGCCAAGATATTTGGCAATGATCCTGCGGATCTTCACTTACCTGTGTCTGCCATCCTTTGCGTGTTAGCAGGATGTTTTTTATAGCCTGATCGATTATGTTTCGATGATCTGCCCGGTGCATGCTGACCTGCATCTCAAATGGCTCAAAATCAAACCAAGCCGCACTATCAAAATTCTTTAGTAGATACCCATTGGTTATAAGGCGTATGATTGCTGTGGGCCATGATTTTCTTACCCGTCTACATATCTCTATCAATTCAGGATGCAAACAAGGTTCGCCTCCAAACAAGGTCACTACCTTGGGTTGCAATATTGTGCTCCAGTGCTCTATCCACATGGTGATGTCGTTGAGTCTGGCCACGCCATTTCTTGGCAAGTCACTGAGACTGATACAGCCACGGCAGCTGATATTGCAGGAATATGCGATCATGATATCTAATCTTGGAATCTTTTTAGGCATAGCTTGACAACCAATCTCCTACTACTGTTATTTCAAATTTGTCATACAACGCTTTACGCACTTGATCGGGCTCATACACCAGATGTTCATATGGTATGATGAGATCATACAGTTGATCAGATTCTACATATCTTGTTGTTCTGACTTGATTGATATATTGTTCTACTGCATCCGGGGTAGGATCAATGTTCTGACTTAGCAACATTAACTCCACTGTGAGCATGTTGTATTTTACTTTTTTAACAAAATCCTGATTTGTTTCGGATAACGATTTTACCATACCAAAAAAGTATTCCGGTGAAGGCTCTCTGGTCAACAGCACTTTTTTTATTCTTTGTTCTATCAGCTGTTTATACAACTCAGGATCCTGCGGTAATTGGATACGGATACTTTGCACATCCTCCAGCATGGATCTTGCTAGATCGGTATGCCTGTGTGTGGGCACAATGGTATGCAGCCCTGGATGGGATTTTTTAAAAACAGGATTAGGTGTTTCTTTTAAGAACTCCTGTGCAAACACATCATGAACTTTGGTCCTACCGTTTTCATATTTTTTAAAAATGAGTTTTTCGCATTCCGAGCTCTCGCCGAGTCCAGCACAAAATCTTTCACCACCAGCACCTTGGTCGTAGTCAACAAATAAAAACGGCATACACTATTTAACTCTTGGTAAGCCAACAGTCCATATAGAAACACACTCTTTTCCTAGCTTTCGGTAAGCATGCCTGCTCTTTCGGATAGCCCCTGCGTCCAGTTGCTAGGTATCCCAACCGTGAATGTGTTCTTATATGAACCTTAAAAATTGATTCTATTCTTATCGTAATTAAATTTGATTACATTAGCATTGTCAGTATCAGTGATCTTCATTATACGTCTATATGTTTGTCCTAACACAATGTTATATTTTGCAGGATCCTCGTAAGGAAAATGCGGAGCAATAGATGAGACTATAACACTTTTCTGATTGTGTTCGGCTAGCCCCATCATGAGAGCATTCTGATAAGATTTACTTCCTATATAACCAACATGATGTGCATATCTTGCTGTATACGCATTTTCATCAAACCTAGCATAGGTAAGACCAGTGGTCATAAAAACTATCCTATCACCGCTGGTCATTTTCGACAATGCTTTTATTGCAAAAAAGTGCGGACAAATTACTTGTATCTGTAAAGACTCTCGGTATGCAGTTGCAGGAACAGTAGAGGTCTCGGTGAACATCTGTGTTTCGTTTGGAATATCCACATAATTTGAATTATACAACATCATATCTAAATGAGCAACCTCTTTGGTCAACGCATCAAATGCATTGTTCATTGACTCAATGTTATTGAAGTCTGCAAATATCTGGTTTGGCTCTACTTTCTTACTGTGTCCATGTGATATTGTAAAAACATCATGCCCATCATCACATGCAAGTTCACAGAAATCTTTACCAAATTTTCCCGAGGTTTGTCCAGGGCCAATCACTAATATATTCATGAAGTCACTAATTTCCTTATTGAAATCTTCTTATGTCCTGCTGCAAATGGTTCAGCAGAAGGATTTTCCGGACACAACCTACATTGTTCAATGCTATGTCCTCGTTGAAGATTAGTTAAAAAACTTGTCAATCGTTCATCACTCCAGGACAATTCAGCAGCCTGATAACTGTTGACTAGATCTCGTTGTTGATCGGTCATCGATACAGGAAACTGTTTTATGAACTCTGGTAATACAGTAGTGACACCGCACTTGTACAAGCGTCCTTGGAAAAAATGATGCGACCATTTAGAAAAACATGCGCTGGCTGCTCGATCAGGATCACTCATGTGAGTCAATGATAACTTACCAGTGTCTGCACTATAACCAACCGCTACATTATCAAAGCTATTGGCCACACCATATTTTACAAGGATATTATTATCGTCACAGTAAGAGAATTCATATGTGGGGTCGTCCCATATATGCAATCCGTATTTCTGATCTACGAATTTAAATTGTTCGCTGTGATCCGGAGATTGTGTAAAGTACCCGGGCTCAGGGTGTTCAACTCGATCGGGGTTCACATAGTATTTTCTATATGGTCCTGGATAAAATTTTTCAATCCTTGACAAGGTCGCAGCAGTTTGGTCTGCATTATGTCTATTGACATTTATTCGAATACGGCCTTGATATTCTAATAGAAGATCATACAAACCAGGCCAACGGTCAAATTGCGTACCATTGGTCAGAATCTGAATACTACTTTTAGGCCATAACTCAGCTATTCCTCGTATCCATTTTTCTAATCCTGGATTCAATAATGGCTCACCACCAAGAATTCCAATGTTTGACACGTTTAATTTCTTACTCCATTCCTGATATTCTTCAGCATGGTCGTCCCAATCAAGATGACCAGAGAATGCATAGTTGTTGTATCGATTGCATCTCGAACAATTGAGATTGCACACATTGGTGATATAAAATTCACAGTAATCAAGATTGAACATGCATTACTTATAACTGGAGTAGCGGGTGAGATTTGAACTCA
>Ga0209500_10000076_pt1 | contig 91012 bp, 99 predicted proteins | sample S_140212_EF_Meta_FD_187323 | JGI IMG/M metagenome (GOLD analysis project Ga0209500, IMG submission 187323) | Freshwater microbial communities from Lake Simoncouche, Canada to study carbon cycling - S_140212_EF_MetaG (SPAdes) (version 2) | ecosystem: Environmental > Aquatic > Freshwater > Lake ...
AACGGTGTATTAACGCTGTCCAATGTTCAGTCGCTGTGGACTACATACAAAGCAAGATTTGGATACCCATAAAACGGTAAATATACTAAAGAGAGCAGACTATGACCATACAAACAATTAATATCGGCAATGTGGTAAATGATGGCCTAGGCGATGATCTACGCACGGCCTTTGAAAAAGTAAATGCAAACTTCGCAGATCTAAGCACTCAGCTAACTATCACTGCCACCAACGTTGGTGCAACTGGTGTGGGCGTTTTCAAAGAAAAAGTAGGTGCTGATCTAAAATTTAAAAAGCTAGTGTCTGGCACAAAAATGTTGCTGAATGAGAATGCAGATACTGTTACAGTGAATAACACAGCTCCAGATGCTTTTATCAGAATAGACACAGATGCTGGAGTCATGTTGGCCAGCACACATCAACAGATCACCATGGCAGGAGTAGCTGCTCCGGGGTCTACTACCAGCCGAAAAGACATCGAAGTCAATGCTTTTGGATCTACTATAAGTTTTAAAACTATTGTTCCGGTCACAGACATCTTAACTTCCTACGACTTTGGAACAATCAACGGATCATATACCAATGCCATGCAGGTAGCTTTACAATCTGCAAACATAGATTTTGGCACTGTTCTACTGCCTGGACGCATAGACATAGACTGCGGTAGTATTCTTTAAGGATCGATCGCATGATATCATGGATCACACCCGCAGGCAGTTTAGGTTTATTAACAGAACGCATCACTGTAGATATCGCTGTATCAGCAACGTCTAACGTAGGGGCAGTAACATATTCTTTGATAGCAGGCGCACTGCCTAGAGGGCTGAAACTGATCAATGGTGCTATCAAGGGTAGCCCCACTGAAGTAAGAGTGTATACCAACAGTAGATTTGTAATACGTGCTGCTGACAGCGTTGATATTGAGGATCGAACTTTCAGTATAGCAGTAGATGGATCTGATAGACCGATATGGTTGACCAACGAGGGATTTTTAAATGTAGGTCCTGCAGAAGCATATTTTGTCTTAGATAATTCTCCTGTGAATTTTCAACTAGAAGCTCGTGACTCTGATGTAATTGCAGGCGATATATTAGAATTTTACCTTATTCCTAATGGCGGTTTATTACCTCCCGGACTCAGTCTTAGTAAAACTGGATTGATATCTGGATTCACTGATCCTGTATTTGCAGTAGAATATACTAGAGAAACTTCAGGTGGATATGACACTGCCCCTTTGGATGTGTTTCCCATAGACTTTGTAGAAGCAAGATCCAACGGCTTTGATACATTTCTCTATGATGCCGTGACATTCGATTACAACGAACCCAGTCGAACACCTAGAAGACTAAGCAGAATCTATAATTTCGTAGTAGCGATCACTGACGGCGTGTACACTGAAAATCGTCTGTTTAAAATCTATGTGGTCACTGAAGAATTCCTGCAAGCAGATAACAGCATTGTGCAGGTCGATACAAACCTTTTCCAGGCTGATGCGTCTAGTGCTAGAAATCCTATTTGGATTACCGGCAGCGATCTTGGTAGGTTCCGTGCCAACAACTATGTGACCATATTCCTAGATGTATATGATCCGCCAACACTGTCGGGCACTATCACTTATTTTTTACTACCTCTCAATCCCGATAATTCTACCAGCGAACTGCCGCCTGGAATGGCCTTAGACAGCGTCACTGGCGAGATAGCTGGTAGTGTTCCTTATCAGGCAAGAATCTCAAGAACATACACATTTACTATAAGAGCGGTAAACTATCCAGCCACACTAGCCTATGTAAATTATATTTACAAAGGCACTTGGAACAACAGCACCACTTATATTGTCAATGATGCTGTGGAGTTTCAAGGAGTCACTTATATCTGCACAGTTTCACATTTGAATCGATTACCCACAGACGATAATTTCTGGCGAGCAGGAACTTCCAAAGCTGAAAAAACTTTCACTGTGGTCACTATAGGTGAGATAGAAAGCGCAATAAATTGGATCACTGACAATGACCTAGGCACAATAAAGCCCAACCTACCCAGTCAAAAATACCTCGAAGCAGAGAGTCTATTATATGGTGGGCGGGTCAGCTATGAATTCATTAACGGAGTATTACCTCCAGGTCTGACATTTCTACCAAATGGTATCATTCAAGGCAAGGTCAAACAGTTTGCAGACGATGCTGGTCCGGGATTGACACGATTCTACGAGCGCACTGACAGTCTTGCACCAGCAGAAGACAGTTCAACTCTTTCAAGAGATTTCTCTTCAACATTCGATTCCGGTGATACCAGCTTTGATAAAAAATTCACATTCACAGTGCGAGCTCGAGACAGTGTGAATTTTTCAGCAGTGGATCGAGAATTCACTGTCACTGTGATCGCAGACAACAACAAAACATTCGCCAATCTCTATGTCAAAGCTTTCCAGACTAAATCCAAGAGATTGGCCTGGTATGATTTCATCACCGATGCTACTATATTTCGATCTTCAGATTTATATAGATATGGAGACGCAAACTTTGGTGTACAGACCGCATTAAATGTCTTGATATTTGCAGGCATAGAAAGTGTCTCTGCGGTAAAATATGTACAGGCTATGAGCCGTAATCACTATCACAAACGTTTAAAATTTGGCAATGTTAAAGTAAGTGAAGCCAAAGATCCAGCAACTCAAATCACTGTGTACGAAATCATATACGTAGACATAATTGATGACCTAGAAAAAGACGGGCGCAGTATCAGCCAAACTGTAGAGTTACCCAATAACATCAACAGCAAAGTGTTGATCAGTTATGACAGCATTAGGGTAGACAGCAATATTCCGTTTGTCAGCGACAGCGATCATCAGAGAGTATTTCCAAATTCAATCAAGAATATGCGCAAGCGAATACAAGCAGTGGGTGATCGAGATAGAGAATTTTTACCGTTATGGATGCGCAGCATTCAAGATAACAGCAGCGTTGAACCCGGATATGTAAAAGCATTACCCTTATGTTTCTGTAAGCCGGGATCTTCTCCGGCAGTCGTAGCAAGAATCAAGGCCAGCGGATTTGATTTTAAAACCATTGACTTTGTGGCAGATCGTTATATAATAGATATTATAGACGGAGAAATAGAGGATAAATACCTTGCATTTCCGCAACGTGGAGAAAAACTACCGTGACAAGCAATATTAATTTCGCAGCAATAAATGAAAACTTTCCTGTGGCTGGCCAGGACAACGACACTCAGGTGTTCAGAGATAACTTTAGTACTATCAGAGATAACTTCTTCGAAGCTAAAACTGAGATCACAGATCTGCAGGATAACTCAGCTCGAACAGATCAAGACAACGATTTCTTATACAATGTAGTAGGGTCTCTTACTTTACAAGATGCTTACCTGCGTAAAAAAGATTATGGTGCTGCTATCGTAGCAGGTACGCAGGATATCAGTTTCAAACAGGCCATGTATCACGTAGTGAAGGTTGGAGCAAACACCAGTCTGTCATTCTCCGAATTTCCTACAGGTGTAGTAGATGTCACTGGTCTTGGACAGATTGGTAAAGCCACCCTAGAACTCTACGGCGATGGTACTACTAGAACCATAACATTCACTACCACAGGTAGCACAGTGTTTAAAAAATTAGGATTTCCTGGATCAGTAACTGTTACCTCAGATACAAACCCTGTGATCATCGAAGTATGGCAACACAGTACCGCTGTAATTTGGATGAACTATCTAGGATTATTCAGCTGATGTTTCATCCCCTAAGTGGCGATTTGTCAGAGTACAAAGATCAAGATATTGAAAATCGCCTCATCGAATTGAATAAAAAATATTATGCTGCTGCAAGAATGGGCAGTAGAGATCTCTTGACACAACTATCTACATTTGTTACAATATACAGAGAAGAACTCGCAAAGAGGCATGCTCAGAAATTGAAACAGGCAGATGGTGATTTAGGTCAATTGATCAATGTGGACTAATACTACTCAACAACTTGTACAAGGTGTGATGCGGCACGGCCCAGATATACTGGAACATTGCCAGACTTCTGATGATCTTTCACAGTATGTGAACAGATTGCATCAAGAGCATTTAAACTACCCAATCCCCCCAGCCGACTTAGACTGTACTGAATGGTTCATTCCCAAAGAATATCAATGCATGGACATAGAAGAATTTTTAGTAACTCACTGTCCAAAACAGAATTATGATAGATTAATACAAGAACTTGATCTATATAAAAGCCATAATCTGCTGCCTGTACTGAGAGCAATGAAATATATAGTAGACACATTCAGAAACAATAATATAGTATGGGGAGTAGGTCGAGGCAGTTCTGTAGCCAGTTATGTGCTGTTCATAATCGGCGTACATAAAATAGACAGCGTTAAATACAAACTACCAATCAACGAATTTTTTAAAGGAGACTAAAATGGGTCTAACACACACCTCAATGAGAGGCAAAGAGATTGACATGGAAAAGATGAGCATGAGATTTGAAAAAACTCCAGCTGTGGGTAATATGAAAGTAAATGCTCGTGGGGATGAGATAGGCGAAGGTGGCAAGGTCATCCGCACACGTGAACAGGTGTTGGCAGACTACTATGCACAAAATCCCAATGCTCTGCGTGAAGAAGTTTCAACTCGCAGTAATAAAAAGTAAGGATCACAATGGCTACGCAATTCGAAGCACGACAAATGCAGGTACGTCCCCTGTCGAAAGATATTTTAGTCAGTGACATGGACATGGGTGAACAGATCACAGCCGCCGGTATTGTAATAAAAAGTGATGACGGCAAAGCTCATGGTGTTAGGCCACGGTGGGCACGAGTTTATAAAATCGGCGACAGCTGTGAATTAGATGTCAAGATAGGTCAGTGGATTTTAATTGAACACGGTCGATGGACTCGCAAGATCAAAATCGACGACGGCGAAAGCATCAAAGAAATTCAAAAGATAGAAATTTCTGCGGTGTTGGCTGTCAGCGATTCGCGACCCAGTGATGTTCACATTGGCGAGGAATTCAGTCACGGTAGCAGTGCAACATTCAGTCCTGATCAATTTTTATAATGGGTTTTAAGAAAAGTTGGGAAGTAGGTGACATTGCTTCCCAAGTACACAGTCTCGCCAGAGAAATCTCTAGTCCGTACAACGACGGATTCACTCAGTGGTACTGCAAACAGGATCTCTATCAAATTAAACAGATAGTAGATCAAGCTCTGTCTAAGTCTCCACATTTCGGCGAATTGGAACAAGAGTGGTTGCATGAACAAGAAAAAAAGCATATAATAAAAATACTAAAGTCTTGAAGGAGTTATATGACTAATCCGTTTCGTGATCAAGAAAAATTTATGCGAGCATGCGATCAATCAACAGACGCAATGAATGAATCACAGTACGCAATGTACAAGAGTTTGATTGAAGAAGAGTTTGGCGAACTGCAATCAGCACATGATATGGAAGCAGAACTAGATGCCTTGATCGACATTCTAGTTGTTACCATTGGTGCTATACATTCAGCAGGTTTTGATGCCGAGGGTGCATGGCGAGAAGTCATGGCCACTAACTTTGCCAAGATTGATCGAGAAACTGGCAAGGTTCGCAAACGTGAAGATGGCAAAGTACTCAAACCTACCGGATGGCATCCACCTGTGTTGTCGCCGTACCTAACTAGACAATGATCAGAGAGGATTAATATAATGAAAGAATTATGGGTAGAAAAGTACAGACCGAAAACAGTTGATGGCTACGTTTTTAGAGATGATCATCAACGTAAACAAATCGCTACATGGATCAAGGATAAAAGTATCCCGCATCTTTTATTAAGTGGTGTTGCTGGTATCGGTAAGACTACTTTGGCTAAAATATTAATCAATGAAATAGGCATTGAAGAATATGATGTTCTAGAGATCAATGCATCTCGAACCAACTCAGTGGATGATGTGCGAGATAAAATCACTAACTTTGTGTCAATGATTCCGTTTGGTCCGTTTAAAGTGGTATTATTAGATGAGGCTGATTATCTTTCTCCCAATGCTCAGGCTGCACTACGAGGAGTAATGGAAGACTATCATGCCACTGCTAGATTTTTATTGACTTGTAATTACCCTAATCGTATTATTCCTGCAATACATTCGAGATGTCAGGGATTCCACATCGAAAAGACTGATATAACTGAGTACACTGCCAGAGCTGCTACTGTGCTAGTCGAAGAAGGTATTGAATTTGAGTTAGATACATTAGACAGTTATGTCAAAGTAGCGTATCCAGATCTTCGAAAATGTCTGCAACTACTACAACAGAATAGTCAAGACGGAGTATTATCAGCGCCAAATCAGGGAGATAGCGGAGCAGCTGATTGGAAATTTGACATGGTAGAATTATTTAAAACTGGAAAGATACAAGAAGCAAGAAAACTGTTGTGCGGCAAACTGCGAGCAGAAGAAATGGAAGATGTATACGTGTGGTTGTATAACAACCTGGATATTTTTGGTAGTGAAGAAAATCAAGACAAGGCTCTCATGATCGTCAAGCAAGGTATGGTAGATCATACTTTGATCTCAGATCCCGAAATTAATCTTGCTGCTACATTGGTGAAATTATCCAAGATCAATGTCAGATAAAAAATCTAATACTGCCAAAGGAAGAAACAGTTATGATTCAGAAAGCACAGGATCATTGATACCTTTCTTTAATCGTAACGTAACTCCTTACGCTACAGAGGCAGGAGGTCCTAAGTTTGATCTTGTTCCGGTCACCCAGCAAAAAGACGTAATGATCAATCATGCTAGGATGTATGCTCAACAAGAATATAACCGGATAATGGAACTAGTTACTGTACTGCAAAAACAAGCAGACGGTATTAAAAGACGTTTAGATGTCACTGATACTGTGCATACAGCTGAATACCAGTTTCAAATTGTTATGGGTCAGTATTATTGGCTTGTTTGGGATAAAAGGAAAGAAAAAACTCTGTTAGTTCATACAGGACCTAATGAATGGAGTACCGGTGCTCCTGATGATTATCAATATCAAATGCGTGTAAAATACATGGGTGATCACACATGGTTAGAAGTAGACAATGAAGGGAATCCCGTAGAATGAAAGAAAAATTAAAACGAGCATATATGCAGACTGCAGAGACATTTGCAGAACTCTCTCACGCACGTAGACTTCACGTTGGTGCTATTGTGGTTAAGGATGATAGAATTATTAGCATTGGCTATAACGGAATGCCTAAAGGCTGGGACAACAACTGTGAAGATAAAGAGTATATGAGTATTGATGCCGGCGGCTGGTTAGATCCTAACGAGATAGTACAACGATGGCCGTTTGAATCTACAGTAGAAAAAGATAGTACTGACAGTGGTCGTTATAGATTAAAAACTAAACCGGAGGTCCTACATGCTGAAACAAACGCCATTGCGAAACTTGCTAAGTCTAACGAATCTGGTATGGGTGCTACTATGTTTATTACCCATGCTCCATGTTTGGACTGTGCCAAACTTATCTACCAAAGTGGTATTAGCAATGTTCTATATCGGGACACTTATAGGGATACCAGTGGTATCACGTTTCTGGAAAAGTCGGGAATAATTGTGGAGAAATTAAATGAGTGAACGATACATGATCGTTACCTATATCAAAAAACCCAACGGTATGTGGGATGAGGTAACTGAATTCAAAAACAAGATTAAAACAAAACATATTCAGTCTGCCAAAGTCGTTTTAGATTTTAAAGAAAAGAAATGTGTGGTAAACAGTCTCAATCGAGAAGCGAGTTACGAAGATATGATTGAGTTCTATAAAAGAATGTTGGGGGATCGTTTGACCCCCCACCTCCCTGAAGATTAAGAGTCACCGTAGATTGATAATATCTCCTTGACAGCTTCGTGACGTTCGACGTCTTGTACATCAAATTTTACTAGATCCACATATCTGTGGCCTTGGAAGTTGTTATACAATCCCAAAAATTCTAGTAGGCCGTTGTTGCTAGGACGATCAGCCTGTTGTAGGTCTCCTGTGACTACCATCTTGCTGTTCTGTCCCAATCGTGTCAGCAGCATCTTCATCTGACTAGGTGTGGCATTCTGCATTTCATCAGCTATGACCACTGCATTTTTAAAAGTTCTACCTCGCATGTAGGCCAGCGGACTGGTTTCTATCACCCCTTCTTTGATAAAATTTTCTATCTCTCTAGCATTGAAATTTTCTGCGATCACATCAAATATTGGCTTGGTCCAAGGGGCCATTTTTTCGTTTAGATCCCCGGGCAAGAATCCGTGTTCTTCATCAACACTCACAGCAGGTCGAGTAATTATGATTTTATCTGCAGATCCGTATTTGAGTTGATCGACCGCCCACTGTACAGCCAACATGGTTTTACCTGTACCGGCTGGGCCGATAGCAAATACAATCATTTTGTTGGGATCGTTTAGTTTAAGTAGATAAGTCTCTTGACTTAGACTCTTGGGATAAATCTGTACTCTTCTGCGTTTCTCATTTAATCTATGATCAATATTTATTACGTTGTTGGGAAATCGTGGATCATATTGCTCTTTTTGCTGAACTTGCACTCTTTTTCGCTTCATATAAGGTTAGCCCTCCTGTAAGTGTTAGGCACGGACCTCAAACCGTAGTGTCCGTAGCCGAACACAAAACTATTTAACTTCTGAATTAAAAAGTAATGTGTTATGTTTGTATTTTGACGATAAATACAAAGGGAGATATTATGGCAGACATCAAAGACATCATCGGCAATATTGAACAGATCTACGGGTCTAACAACAGTCTTAACCTTCTCAAGGACTTTGAAAGGGTTATTGACGAATTAGATGTATATGTGTACGATAACTGGATCGACGGCGAGCTAGTAGATGGCCCGAGAGAAAGCAGATACTACGTTGAATGTACATTTATGTGGCCAAAAGAACAACTTCCTGAACCCAAGGGCGGTAAACGATTGCTGGAATACGGGTGCAGAGTACAGGTGGCAGAAAGTCAAATAGCTCAAGTTAGAAAGATCAAAACACCCGACGATATTCGTCCGGGTACACGCAAGGGCAAGATAGATCACAAAGATATATGGATGATCAAGATAGCAATGCCTAAAAAACTAATGAGTGACATCAATAGAGGCTACACAGAACTTGATAAAAATAAAATCGAAGATATTGTGAATGCCAACAGCGTTAACATGATGATTGATCCGGCAGAACAACAAACACAGGAAATGGCAAATGCAGAACAATCAGCAGCTCAGTGAAGGCTTGCGAGCCAAGGATCTCAAAGAGATGGTCTATGACACGTTTGAAGTTGATGCCTTTAGATCAAAAATGGGAGAGGATCAAGACGTATGTGTGGTCAGCTTCAAGGTCAAAGATCGCTCACCGGCCAAGGATCTCATGGAATTCATCGAAAAAGGTTATAACTTTGTGTTAGATGCTGATGTAAGTTCGGGAGAAAACAAAGACGGTGAGTATTCTGTGTTTGTAGAGATTTCTCGCAGTGATAAACTATCCGAACACATCGAAGAACTTACCTACGGTGTAAAAAAACTCACAGGCATAGACTCATTCAAATTCAAATATTATAAACAATCTGCAATCCACGAAGCTACCAAAGATAAATTTAATGAAAAAATTCCATCTAGTGTAAGGGAGTACAAACAGTTCATAGATAGAATCAAGACTGAAGACGTCAAACAGTTTTTCAGCAAGACACTCATGGACGACCTTACACTGAATGGCAATGTCATAACCATACATAAACCTTTTGATAAAAAAGTACAGTTAGAGATGGTCAAAGATTCCGATACTGAATCTGTGCTTGAAGGCATAGACGATGGATATTCTGTCGATCAAGCTGCAACCAGCGAAGTGTTTTGGCTGACAAAGGTATTAGGTGACTATGGCATTAATAAGATTGGAGACAATTTTGTTTTCAGCAATGGCAATCGTTCTATGTTATTAAAAAGGATATAAAAATGAGCTTTACATTCAACTTTGACAAACAACAACTAAAAGAAATGATACCGCGCAATGCCTATGTGAATCAATGGTACGATGCGATATCAAGTATACTACCGGAATACAACATCAATACTCCACAGCGTGTGGCTGCTTTCCTAGCACAATGCGCTCATGAAAGCGGAGGATTTGTATTCTTAAAAGAAAATCTCAACTACAAGGCACCTAGTCTGAGAAAAGTGTTTCCTAAATACTTCCCAGACGATGCCACAGCAGCGGCCTATGCTAACAAGCCAGAAAAAATTGCCAATAGAGTTTATGCTAATCGCATGGGCAATGGCCCAGAAGAGTCCGGCGACGGATTTACATACTGCGGACGTGGACTTATTCAATTGACTGGCAAAGACAACTATACGTTCTTTGCAGCATCTCTAGACATTCCTGTCGAAGAGGCAGCAGAATATCTTCAGACATTCGAAGGTGCTGTGCAGAGCGCCTGCTTCTTCTGGGAGCAGAACAATCTCAACCAATGGGCAGACAAAGGCGATATCTTAACATTGACCAAGCGCATCAACGGGGGAACCATCGGCCTAGAAGATAGAATCAAACACTACGAACACGCACTACACATTATGGGTGTCTAAATGGAAAAAACCAAACTGACATTTGTAGTAACAACCATGGTCACACTGACACTGTGTGCTGTTGTTCTTGCCATGGTGATAACCTTGATGGTTGGATTGTTTGATCCAATTGTGGACAACACAGAAATTTTCAAACTGATTGGACCAGCGTTTCAAACTGTGATCGGTGGATTCATTGGCCTGCTGGCAGGTATCAAACTAAAGAACGAAGATGAAGTGTCAAGCAAGTCAGACCCCACACAGCAGCTAAGTTGGCAGATTCTTTCTTTAGAGAAAAAGATCGAAGAACAAAACAAAAACAAGGAATAAACAATGTGGCAATTTCAGTGGATGCTTGGTTTAATTCCAGACAGTTTCTTTGTCTGGATTACCTATATTCTCATGATCATAGGTGCTGGGTTGTATGTGGCCAGCAAATTGGTCACGTGGATTCCTCTGATGCGTCAATACAAACTGCCCGCAGAACTAGCAGGCATTGTAATTTTAATGATGGGCATATATGTGTTCGGTGGATACGGTGTCGAGATGGCGTGGCGAGACAAAGTTCGAGAGCTAGAAGAAAAAGTCAAAGCGGCCGAAGCTAAGAGCCAAGAAGTCAAGATTGAAATACAGAAAAAAATCATATACAAAACTAAGATAGTCAAACAGAAAGAAACTGTGTATGTAGACCGCATCAAAGAAATAGCCAAAGAAGTAGATCTTAAATGCGAAGTCGATTCTAGGGTCATCGAAGAACTCAATAAAGCTTCTGAAGATCCAACTAAAGAAGATAAAAAATGAATTTAGTTAAATCGTTTGTGTTATTGATTTTTATCATACTTGCATTCCTATCTACAGGATGTAGCACGACTGCTCCTGTGGTAGTGAAATTCCCAGAAGTACCAGAAGCACTGATGCAACAGTGCGAACCGTTGGACAAAATACCCGCAGATACCAAACAACTCAGTGTTACTGCTGAAACTGTGATCAAGAACTATGGCAAATATCACGTGTGCAGGATCAAAGTAGAAGAATGGCAGGAATGGTACCAAGCTAATAAGAAAATTTACGAATCTGTTAAATAGTATTATATTAAGGAGCGATAGATGAGTGCTGTAGACACAATTCTCAAAATGATTACCAAAGAAGCCAAAGACCCGGATGCGCCTAAGCCGCCAGCAGGATCACGCTCAGAGCGAGAAGCAAAGATCAAAGACAAAGCTGGCATGGTTATTTCTGTGTTTGCTCTGCTGTTAGCGGTCAATAGTTGGTACGGTGGTAAGTTATCTAGTACAGTATTAAACAATACCCTAGGTGCTAACAACAAGTGGGCACAATATCAAGCCAAGAACGGACGCGGTGTCAGCTACGAAATTGCAGCTAAGACCACCAGTGATCCAAAATTAAAAGCAGAGTTCTTGGCAGAGAAAGAACGTATGGATGTTGACAAGAAAGAAATCATGGCTGAAGCACGAGCAATGGAAGCAACCCGTGAAGAAGCCAAGAAAGGTAGTCCTTGGATCGGATATGCCAGCACAGCATATCAACTAGCCATTGTAGTGCTGTCAGCTAGTATCTTAGCTGTAAGCATGCCTATGTTTTGGGGTAGTTTTATCGTAGCCATTGCCGGAGTACTTTTAAGTGCTCAAGGTGTATGGTTGTTTATGTAGATTATAATAGGAGCGACAAATGAGCGAAGAAGTCAAAAGCGAAAGCGAAAAGAAAAAAGAAGATTGGATGAACAGTAAATGGCGTCCAATGATGGGTTGGATGTATATGTTGGTATGTATGTTTGACATGATAGTATTTCCGATATTGTGGAGTCTATTACAGACTTTAACGCAGACTCCTATCACACAATGGAATCCGCTAACACTACAAGGTGCTGGACTATTCCACATCGCAATGGGTGCGGTACTTGGTATTGCAGCATTTGGTCGCACACAAGAAAAACTAAATGGAGCTAACAATGGGGGACTCAACACAGCCACAACAAGCCCACCTGCAACAAGCTTTGGTAGCAGTCCAGCAGTTGGAACAGGATCGTTTGGAACGGCGTCGGCAGCAAGCGTTAGCGGAAGCAGCTTTGGAGGCGCACCTAAATCAGCAGCGCCGGCATTCAGCAGCTCAGGTAAACCCATGCCAGTCCAACCCGAACAACCAGAACTATAAGGAAAAATGAATATGTTAGATATATTATTATGGATAGCAGTAGGTGCATTTGTAGGATGGAATTTTCCACAGCCCTTCTGGGCCAAGGCCATGCAAGAAAAACTACAGGCCATGTTGGCTAAAAAGGCAGCGTGATATGATTGCACAAGAACCATGTGGCCAGTGTGGCCATACTCACCCTAAATAACAAGGAAACAAAATGAAAACTCGATTATATTCACTCATGCCCATTGTACTAGGCCTTAGCCTGTTGTTGTTTGCTAACCTTGGACATGCCGCCGCAGAAGCAGCTAAGCCAGAGACTAAGAAAGTCTGTGTGGATGCGCAAGGCAAAGATGGTAAGCCAGTTATTGATCCCAAGACCAAAAAACCCAAACAGAACTGCAAAGAAGTCAAAGTGCATAAAAAACACGAAGGCACAGCAGTTCCTGTAAAAAAATAATTCGCACAGTAAATCTGCATTAAATAAAAGGACTACTTGACGTAGTCCTTTTTTTATCATATAATATAACTATGGATTATTACGCAACTTTAGGTTTAAAAAGAAATGCATCGGATGCTGAAATAAAAAAGGCATATCGAGGACTAGCTATGAAACATCATCCAGATCGAGGTGGGGATGAAAAGCGATTTAAGGAAATATCACAGGCCTATGATTTTCTCAGTGACCCAGAGAAAAAACAGATCATAGATCTAGGAGGTGATCCCAATGCACAACCGGGTGCGGGCGGATTCAATCAAGGACCATTTGAATTCCATTTCAACACCGGAAACATCAATGACATGTTTGGTAATTTCGGATTTGGTGGTTTTGGCAGGCAACCGCAGCGACGGAATCAATCGCTGTCAGTGAATGTAGAAATAAGCCTAGAAGATGTGTTGAACGGCAAAGATCTAAATGCTGAAGTTTCAATCCCCGGTAGAGCAAAAATGATTAACATACAGATACCCCCGGGCATAGAACATGGTCAACAAATAAGATACGAGGGGATGGGGGATCATTCTATTACCAATCTCAAACCCGGAGATCTGTTAGTAAATGTATTTGTGAAAGAACATAGTATTTTCAAAAGAGAAAATACATCACTAATACTAGATAAGGAACTTGATGTGTGGGATGTTATTCTCGGTACACCTATAGAAATCTTGACCTTAGACAAAAAGACTTTAACTATTACTGTACCGCCAGGCACACAACCTGATACAGTACTGAGCTGTCGTGGTGAGGGCTTACCGAATATGCGCACACGTCAGCGAGGCAATCTTTTGATTAAAATCAAAGTTGTTGTGCCTAGATTACTAAACAGCGATCAAATAGCACTGATTAAAACAATCAAACAAGGAAATGTAAAATGATCGAACCAAGTCAAAATCTACAAGAAATTTTTGAAAAATCTGTAAATGTGGCCAAAGGCCTAGGACATGAGTATATCACCATTGAACACCTCATATTCAGTATCATGGACGATGAGGACTCTTATAAACTACTAGAAAGTTTTGGTGCTGATGTAGCATTTATCAAAACCAATATAGAACATTATCTAAAAAACAGTCTCAACGATATTAAGATTGCAGGAACTAATAACAAACCAAAAAAAACCAATTCTGTTGAACGATTGCTTAATCGCTGTTTTACACAAGTACTATTCAGCGGTAGACAACGCATGGAGATAGCAGACGTTATCGTCAGTGTGCTGTCAGAAAAAAATAGTTTCGGTTATTACTTTCTCACCAAAGGCGGTGTGACCAAAGAAAAGTTTGTGAAGTATTTCCAAGAAAATGTACAGATCACTGAAGAAGAAACTGTGGAAACTAGAGTAGTGGCTTCAAATCAAATAGACCGTATCCTAAATCAATTCTGTACTAATCTCAGCCTCAAAGCTAAACAACGCAAAATCGATCCAGTTATTGGTCGCGAAGAAGAAATAGAAAAAATACAATTGGTGTTGGCCAGAAGAAATAAGAGCAATGTGTTAATGGTAGGTGATCCCGGTGTTGGTAAAACTGCCATTGCTGAAGGTCTGGCTAAAAAAATCCATGATAAAAAAGTTCCCAAGTTCATACAAGACCATCAGGTGTACACATTAGACATCAGTGCATTATTAGCAGGATCTAAGTATCGCGGAGATTTTGAAGAACGTGTGAAGGCAGTGTTTGCTGCATTAGAGAAGAAAGGCAAAATCATCCTGTTCATCGACGAAGCACACATGATGCAAGGAGCAGGATCATCCAGTCAAGGCTCTAATGACATGGCAAATATGTTGAAGCCTATGCTGACCAAAGGTGTAATCAAACTGATTGCATCTACCACTTGGGAAGAATATCGCAAACATTTTGAAAGTGATCGTGCGTTGATGAGACGCTTTCAACGTGTGACCATAGATGAGCCCACTGCTGAAATGGCTGTGAAAATTCTCAAAGGATTGAAAAAATATTATGAATCTCATCATAATGTAAAAATATCAGATGCTGCTATCGATCAGGCTGTGAAATTAAGTGTGAAATACATGGCTGATAAAAAACTTCCGGACAAAGCCATTGACATTATAGACTGTGCATCGGCAAGATATAAACTCAAAGATGACGAGAGCATGGAGGGTGTAGAACAGATAGTAGACATAGAACAGGTCACATACGAACTATCTAAGATGATTAACATGCCTTTGGAAACTGTAACCCAGAAAGAAAGTAAAAATCTCAGCGATCTTGATCAACAGATGAAGGGTGTGGTATATGGACAGGACAAAGCAGTAGAAGGATTACTAGATAAAATTTTTGTTTCGCAGGCAGGTATGAAAGCACCTAATAAACCCATAGGCTCATTTCTGTTCCTTGGTCCCACAGGCTGCGGCAAAACTGAAACTGCCAAGCAGCTAGCAGACAAGATGGGCATGCAGTTGGTGAGATTTGACATGGGAGAATATCAGGAACAACATTCCGTGGCTAGATTAATAGGAGCTCCGCCAGGATATGTCGGTTACGAGGATAACGCAGGTGCACTGATAACTAAACTTCAAGAACATCCTAATTGTATTCTACTGTTAGACGAAATAGAAAAGGCTCATCAAAATGTCAGTAATGTGTTGTTGGCTTTCATGGACAATGGATTTGTCACAGGATCCAACGGTAAAGTCGCTGATGGACGCAACAGTATATTGATAATGACCAGTAATCTCGGTGCTGCGGATAACGAACGCAATACTATTGGCTTTGGTGATCTAGAACGAGAGGGCGAGGACGACAAGGCTATTAAAAAACATTTCAGTCCCGAATTCCGTAATAGATTAGACGCAGTGATTAAATTCTCAAAGCTGTCCAACGAAACTGTGCTACAGATAGTGAAGAAATTTGTTGCTGATCTTAATACTCAGCTCAAAGACAAAGGCATAGAAATCTTGCTTAATGCTAAAGCCACTAGGTGGGTAGCTGATCGAGGCTATGATAAGAAAATGGGTGCGAGACCGTTGGCAAGGTTAATTGATCAAGAAATCAAGAGTCCATTAAGTCGTCGAGTATTGTTTGGGGATCTAGTCGACGGTGGGAGAGTCACTGTTGATGTTGTAGATGATCGTCTCAGTTTTACTGTGACTGAGATCCCAAAACCGTTGACCAAAGAACAGAAAAAACTTCTTAGAATGAATAGAGCAGCGACAACCAAGGACAGTGAAGATGTTGAATTACAAAACCAAATCAACCAGTCGTAAATTCTATAACAAATGGATGTATAAGGTGGGTCTTAAAATCGAAGGCTGTGCTATTTTACGGGGCAGACCTATACACACTGTAAAATCTGTCTTTGGCCAAGACATGGATGAAAAAGTATTTTATCCTCAATGGCGGACTAAGTCTTTTGTGAATCGAAGCAGTATTATTAGATTTAGTGAATTCATGGAGAAATTTTCCACAGACAGCTATGCTGTGAGAATAGAAAACGACAGATTAGATGTTTATACAAATGATCAAGACCTGTACGAAACTCTGTCATCGACCTGTGAAGAAAATATCATCCAACGATTTCAACCAGATATAGATAATCTGCATCTATTAAACAGATCGCAGCATACAATTATAGTAAATAAACTTCCTAAAAATAGATATAATTATAGAGTGTATCTACTACCCCATAAGATGTTCAGAGAAGATAAGAACAAATATATAGATTGGATTAAAACACAGGATCCTAGAATAACATGTACTCCTGCGTTGGAAAAATGGTTCATCAATACTGATTGGAACTGGGATCGAAGATATGTGTTAGTTGAGGATGAAGCCACTGTGTTAATGATGAAACTGCGCAATGCTGAGGTTGTTGGCACAGTGTATAAGTTTGTGATCAGCGATAAATAACAGATGAGCAGAGAAACCATAGTAATACTGTCAAATATCACTGATGATAGTCAGCCCTCTACATGGCAATACGGTAATAAACATATAGGCGCGGGCTACTATAAGAACGGCAATGGCGTTCATACTATGATGTTTGAGCTGAACGAGTTCAAGGGTAGTATCAAAATACAGGCTACTCTAGACCTAAATCCCGGTGTCAACGACTGGTTTGATGTGGTTCTCGACAGTTCAGATACTGTGTTAACTGCTATAGATAGCACACCCGTCACTTCCAACGCTGCCTGCACGTTTACTGGTAAATTTGTGTTCATACGTGTGGCGTACCAACTAGAACAAGGTACAATTACCGAAGTCCGGTATAATCACTAAACTGTTAGAGACGATAAATATAGTATGACCTCCCGAGGAATACTATGAGAGACCTGTTATCTAAGTTAGACGCTATTGTAAGCGAAACAGAATTAAAAAATCCTGAAGATCTTCAGGCTAAACGTAAGGCCCTGGCGGATCTTGAAAAAGATCCTGTGGCCAGCGACGACCCAGAAATCAGCAGTGCAATTGCACAAAGAAAAACAGATCTAGAACGTGAAGCCAAAGCCAAAGGATTTTCAGAATCATTCCAGATAGGCGATGCATTTGGCATCAGTTTCTCTGAAGATTTTGAAATCGGCACTGAAATCGTAGGCTTCCTAGAGGACGGCATCGTTGTTGAACTAGATGATCATGCTTTAGATATGCTGACCAATGAAGGACTAGAGTTCTTAGAAGGTGAACTAGTAGAAGATAAACAAAAAGGTGTTGATGGCAAAGCCTGTTGGAAAGGCTACAAACGCATGGGCACCAAACAGAAAGGCGGTAAAACCGTAGATAACTGCGTTAAGGTTGGAGAAAATTTTGAAATTTCTGAAAAGGCTCCTCCCGGTGATAAAGCAGAACGAATGGTCAAGCATATTAAAAAAGGATATGCAGACGACGGTGAGTTAACAGATAAAGAAAAATCTATTGCCTATGCAACTGCATGGAAACATCATAATAAAAAGAATGAAGACCACGGTCCTGAAAATCCAGATGCACCCGTAAACTATGGCGAATACGATCGAGAAGGCGATATGGCTAAAGATGATCTACGCACCATTGATGATGCTGCCGAAGAATTATACAGTATCCTACGAGCAGACGACAATCTCCCAGAATGGGTGCAGAGCAAGATCACTAAAGCTGTAGACTATATTGATACAGCACGTGATTATATGAAAGCCCAGAACTACGAGGAAGGTGTGGCGGAAGGTGACTATCCGGATGGATCATCTGTTAAAACACCAGATTCATCTGAATGGCAACAGCAGTATCAACAAGCAGTTGAAAAAGTGAATAAAGCCAAGACCCAACAAGAATACGAAGCCGCAAGTGAAAGAGCTGGCAAGATTAAAGATTTTCTAGCAAGCAAAGGAATTAAAGTAGGACCAGTATTAGGAAAAGGCATGGCGGAAGGTGATGTCGACGAAGCCAAATATCAAGGCCGTGAAGTTCCATTAGGCAAGAAGATGGCCGGCGATGTCAAAAAATCCAAGGTATATGTGCGCAAGCCCAATGGCAATATTGTCAAGGTAAACTTCGGTGACAAGAAAATGCGTATCAAAAAATCCAATCCAGCACGTAGAAAATCATTCCGTGCCCGTCATAACTGTGCTAATCCAGGACCTCGTCATAAAGCCAGATACTGGTCTTGCCGGAGCTGGTAATGTTATTAAAAGAAATGTTCAGTGCCATTGGCGCACCCAAAGACGACCAACAAGATATCGATTGGCTAGATGATTTAAAATTCTTCATTGACAACGATTCTAAAATGTTGGATCGACATTTTTTCCCTGCGATAAAAAGACACAAAGAACACAAAGGAAATCCAAATGTGTTCAGGATCTATCTTCGACCACTTGAACATTGTCTAGATCAGTACTGCGACAAATACGAGATTGAAAATAGAAAAGAAAAATTTCCTAGAGAAAAATTAATCATTCTAGCAAAGCGCATTGCCAACGAGCAAGAAAAACATATAGAAAAAGGCGACTACAATAAATGAAGCTTCTAGAATTATTTGAGAAATCAGGCAAGACTGCTGCCGTTGCGTTCGGTAGAATGAACCCGCCTACGATCGGTCACCAGAAGGTAGTTGAAGCTATCCTAAAACAAAAAGCCGATGCTCATTTTTTGTTTGTATCTCAAACACACAAGCCAACTGGCAAGAATAAAACAAGATTAGAAAACCCGCTGCCCTTTGATATCAAGCTAGGATTCATACAACAGGCGTTTCCTAATATTGATATCGGAGATACATCAGTAAGTACTGCAATTGGCCTACTTCAGTATTTAGAAAAACAAGGTTTTGACAATGTGGTATTTGTTGCAGGATCGGATCGTGTAGGAGCATTTACAGAATTGTTTAACAATCAAAACGGTGTTGACTACAATTTGAAATCAATTAAAGTTGTGTCTAGCGGTGCTAGAGATCCTGATGCGGAAGGTGCAGAAGGTATGAGTGCAAGTAAAATGCGAGCTGCTGCAATTGAAGATGATTTCGATGCATTTAAAACAGGACTGCCAGCAGGACTGCAAGGCGATGCCGAGGAAGTATTTTCTGCGGTTAGACAAGGACTTGAGCCTTGGCTTAATCAAGAAGGTGTGTCGGAAGAATCCAATGGTGGAGGTTCTCAAAATACCCAAAATCAAGTGTATCAATATATGATACGTCAAGCGCCTGACTTTATGAAAACTGCCATAACAGCAGATGTTAAGAAGGCCATAATGAAGGCAATGTCATATGGTTCACAGATATCAGTACCCGATTTAGCAAGTTATGCCTATGGAATTCTAAAAACCAATGACTTAGACGAAAGTTGGGATGATATTAAAAAGTTTGGTAAGAAGGCTGCAGTGGCAGGTGCTATTGGCCTAGGTGCGTTAGGCAGTGGTGGAGCTTATGCTCAGAGTTCAGGAGAAGATTATCTTCCAGATATTGTTGCTCACGTTAAGTTTAAAGTCGATGGTAAAGAAATTAAAAAAGATATTAATCTAGGAACAACATATAAATCCCCAAGAGAGGCAGCGGCAGCACTTGAAAAATTCCTAAGATCAAAAGGAATCAAGTATTTTGAGTACGAGCTTGAACGTGTAAAACCCAAAGACAATGACTATATGGATAACACTCCTTATTCAAAGAACGATGCAGGTAACGATAGCAATTACTTAGACAACCGACCAACTACTGACAGTAAATCTAAAACAGGCTACATGGAAAATAAAGCAAAAGATGTTATACCATCAAATAAACCACCCAATCCTGTAGCTAAAAATGTTAACGCTACTATCGGTGGTGGCGGTGCTGGCGCACATTCAGATAAAAGCAAAACAATTCCTCGTAAAGAGAAACATAAAGGTAAACAATTTGAGCAAGGTGTGGCGGAGGCTAAGTCTGCTAGTAGACGATGGCATGACGCATTACAACGTGAGAAAGAACGTCGTGAACGCAATGAACGTGCAGGTCAAGAACTTCTAAATCCTAAAAAGAAAGAAGAACCTAAAGAAAAAGATGCAGAGGAAGCAGCATAATGGTTGAGATAACAGAATCAGCAAAAAACAAAGTAGTAGATCTACTCCTGGAAGAAAACAATCCCAATCTCATGCTGAGAACATTTGTGCAAGGCGGTGGGTGTTCAGGATTTAGTTATGGCTTTACCTTCGACGAAATTAAAAATGAGGATGATTTTGAATTTCCAATTGGTACAGAATACAATATGGTCATTGATGCTATGAGCATGCAGTATCTACAGGGAGCTAAAATTGATTATCAAGAAGATATCACAGGCAGTCAGTTTGTGATTAAAAATCCCAATGCACAATCAACCTGTGGTTGCGGAAGTTCATTCTCAGTATGAAACAATACAGAGTCACATACAAAGTTGATACCGGAGACGGAGACGACTGTGTGTTAGATTCCAATGATCCGTTGAATAAAATCAAAGAAGAAATGTTTTTAGGCAAGGTTCCCGGTATCGATGTTTATGAAATTTATCCGGAAGAAGATGGGCATGACACTCCAAAAAATCCTTACAGCAGTGTTTGATGATTTTATCAACGCATTGGCTCGCCTCGGATGCGGCCTAGGAGGAATCCCCTATGAGGGCTAGTGAGTTCGTCACCGAAAGACGTAAGAGACGTAAACCGCGTTGGGCTGCTTACGGTCCGGGACCTTATGGCGGCTATGGATACGCTACCGGTTACAGTGGTGATAGCGGATCCGAAGGCGGAGACGGCGGCGGCGAAAGTATAGAGCATGAAAACTTTGCTGATGGTAAGAATCCGCAGGACAAAGGCGACAGCAAACGCCATGGTATTCCCACTAAGGCTAGTTTATCCAGCTTAGATAAGATTGGACGAGGGTCTGGAAGAAAAGCTCAACTCGCTAGATGGCAGGCGAATATGCGAAGAGGAAGAGTTAACAGCATAAAAGCAGGCCGTGCTGAAAAGAATAAATAACAGTATGAAAATCCGTGAAATTCTAGAATCCGCTACAGAAGGTGCTACCACTACTGCTAATGTGAGCATAGATGCTGTATACAAAAACAAGCCCGGAAAAACAGCAAAAAACAAAGACGGAACTGCAAAAAACGCTCTAGATCTCAAAGGCACCAATCTGCTAACTGGCGGGTCTTTGGTAAAAAGATAAATACAATACGACTTTAAAAGTTAAGGAACTTATAAAATGGACTTCAAATCACTCATCAGCAAACTAGACAGCATGGATGCACCACCAAAGACTCCAGCTGCACCGACCATTGACAGAGCTGTGCAACTCAACGAAGATGCACAACTTCGCGTTCTAAGCGGCCGTACTACTTACGTTGCTGAAGCTAAGAAAAAGAAAGACGAAGAAGACAAAGAAGAAATGAAAACCGGCGATAAAAAGCCCAGTAGTACAGGTGGAACAATTGAAAAAGTTGACGATAAAACTATTCGCCACCATGCTGGTAAAAATTATGGTGGCAGCAAAGCTGAAGTTGATGATGACGAAGATGATAAGCCTGCTAAGAAAAAAGCCAAGAAGGAAAGCATCGAGCCCGAATTCAAAAGCAAGTTCATGAAGATGGTCGAAGCAAAGAAAGATGAAGCTGACAAAAAGAAAGCCGATGCCAAGAAAAAGAAAATGGATGAAGCAAAGAAGCCAGATGACGACAACGACGGTGTTCCAGACTGGGCTGACAAGAAACCAGGCGAAGACGACAACGCTGACAAGCCAGCTGGCAAGAAAGGCATGAGCGACAAGCAGGCCAAATACTTCGGTAAGAAAACAAAAAATGAAGCAGTTGATCCAGCAAAAGAAGCTAAAAGACATGCTCAACAAGCTAAAGGCATTGAAGATCAAAAAGCCAAATTTGCACAAGAAAGAGAAGCCGGTACTCGTACTGGTCCAAAAGTTGATTTGAAGAAGCGTCCAGTTAAAGAAAGCATAGAACAAAAACTATCTTTCAAACAAATGGTACAACTGGTACAAGAAAGCGGCGGTCAACAACAGATCGATCCCGTAGACAAAGCTCTGTTTACTTGGGCTGAACGTGTGGCCAAGAACAAACTAGGCGAAGGCATGAAAGCTGACCTATACGCAGGTTTGGTCTATGAACGCAACGGTGGCGTATTCGAAATGTACGATGTGCTATCAGAAGACCGAAGATAAAACTAATTTGGTTAAATTAAGCCAGTCATAGGTTGACTGGCTTTTTTTATGACTGTATAATAATCATATGACCGATCCTATCCACAAATACAAAGCAATTATAGAAGAAGCATCTCGTATCAACGATGAATGGTTTGAAAAAGATTCATTTAAAGCATATAAGATTCCAGACAAAAAAGAACCATTTACTGTTGCCAACGAAAATGGTTCTATCGACACCTTAGAAGGTCCAGTGTCGTACAGTGAAGGTGATTATATCATGACTGGACCGAAAGGTGAAAAGTATCCTATTTCTCCAGAGAAATTCAAAGAACTAAAAACCAACAACGGAGATGGCACTGCTAGTCCAAAAAAAATAATCAAATTAGTAAAATTAGCTGATCACGATGGTCATGTTATCCTACAATATAATAACAGCAGACTAAATTATACTACGGGCGAGGATTATATTGTACGCCACGGTTCTGGCGATTATGGTGTAGTTAAAAAAGATATTTTCAAACAAACTTATAAAGAGGAATAATTATGACTAAAATGTACGGGCCTGAAGAAAAAGCCAAACTAGAAAGATTAATCAGCGAAGGATCAAATGTGCTTCGTGAGGTAGAAGATCTACAAGAAGGCCTAAAAGAAACTGTCAAAGCAGTAGCTGAGGAACTTCAGGTCAAACCCAGTATCATTAACAAAGCAATTCGTATTGCACACAAAGACAATTGGAAAGATCACGAAGCTGAATGGAACGAAATCGAAATGATTCTCGGAGTCACAAAACGACTACCTGAATGATAGATTTATTTAAACCAACCTTTGATTGGATCAGAGATGACTATCGCACTTATCCTTGGCGCTTTATTGTTGAACTTACTGCTTGGGCTATTAGTATTGGGTGTAGCATTACTATGGCAGTCACCGTCCCAAATCCACCTTTACTTACGTTGTACCCTATTTGGATCGCTGGGTGCGCTATGTATGCTTGGGCTGCTTATACTAGGAAATCGTTTGGCATGTTGGCTAACTACATCTTGTTGACCACTATTGACACCATCGGCCTAACGAGAATGCTAATTATATAAGATGATGGCCGGCGGGCCATAAACCGCACATTGGTATTTGCAAGCCTAAAATTGCATAGGAGAACAAATGAGTTTCGTGGACGCATACTACGATCGCGACGATGACAAGATACTTGTTGTCGAGCGTGACGACAAAGGGCAGAGACATTTCAAAGAATATGCTGCCAGACATATATTCTATTACAACGATCCCAAAGGCAAATTCGAATCCATCAAGGGCGAACCCCTTAGTCGTGTAAGTTCAAAGAATGTCAAAGAACATCGCAAAGAACTTGCCATACATTCAAACAAGAAACTTCACGAGTCAGACATCAATCCCGTGTATAGATGTCTTGAAGATCATTATCTCAATCAAGATGCTCCTAAACTAAATGTAGCATTTTTCGACATTGAGGTAGACTTTGATCCAGAGCGTGGATATGCATCACCTGATGATCCATTCATGCCCATCACTGCTATTGCTGTGTATCTGCAATGGATGCAGACCATGGTGTGTTTAGCAATTCCCCCCAAGACCATGAACATGGAAGAAGCAACTAAAGCAGTCGCAGAATTCCCCAACACCATGCTGTTTGACAACGAAGCAGACATGTTGAATACTTTCTTGGATCTGATACAAGAGTCAGATGTACTAAGTGGTTGGAATTCAGAAGGCTTTGATATTCCGTATACTGTTAACCGTGTTACTAAAGTTCTCAGCAAAGAAGATACTAGACGGTTTTGTCTATGGGATTGTTTTCCTAAGAAACGTGAATATGAAAAGTTTGGTAAAACTGCCACCACTTATGATTTCATAGGTCGTGTTCATATAGACAGTCTCGAACTGTATCGCAAATACACCTATGAAGAACGTCACACATATCGATTGGATGCTATTGCTGAATACGAATTAGGTGAACGTAAAACACAATACGAAGGCACGTTGGATCAATTATACAACAATGACTTCAAAACATTCATTGAATACAACATCAATGACTGCATGCTTCTTGAGAAACTTGATAGAAAATTAAAATTTATCGACTTGGCAAATACCATTGCACACGAAAACACAGTGCTGTTGGCAACTACCATGGGTGCAGTGGCAGTGACTGAGCAGGCTATCATCAACGAAGCACATCGCAGGGGTATGATAGTTCCTAATCGCAAAAAGATGGAAGAGCACGGAGACACACAAGCTGCTGGTGCTTACGTTGCATATCCTAAGAAAGGTATCCATGAATGGATTGGATCTCTTGACATCAACAGTCTTTATCCGTCGGCGATTCGTGCCTTAAACATGGGCCCTGAGACTATTGTAGGACAATTACGTCAAGATGGAACCAAAGACTTCGTTACTGCAGAAATGGCCAAGGGAAAATCATTTGCGTCAGCTTGGGAAGGCATCTTTGGTAGTCTTGAATATTCCGCAGTGATGAACAAAGAAGTAGGGCGTGAGATCAACATCGACTGGGAAGGTGGTGGCTCAGATACGCTAAGTGCTGCACAAGTATATGATCTTATTTTTGAAAGTAATCAACCTTGGGTGCTGAGTGCGAATGGTACTATATTCACTTACGAAAACGAAGGTGTGATATCAGGACTGCTGGCTCGTTGGTACAAAGAACGTAAAGAAATGCAGGCCAAGCTGCGAGAATGTATCCAAGCAGGCAATAAGATTGAAGAAGAATACTGGGACAAGCGACAGTTGGTCAAGAAGATTCTGTTAAACAGTCTCTATGGTGCGATTTTAAATCCGGGCTGTAGGTTCTTCGATAACAGGATTGGTCAGAGCACCACACTAACTGGTCGACAAATTGCCAAACACATGGCATCAAAAGTTAATGAAATTATCACCGGAGAATATGACCACATTGGTCGAGCAGTGATCTACGGTGACACAGACTCTTGTTATTTTTCAGCGTATGCTACACTGAAAAAAGACATTGAGAAAGGATTGATTCCCTGGAATAGAGAATCAGTGATTGAACTTTATGATACCATAGGAGAAACTGTGAATGGCACATTTGTCAAATTCATGCAGGACGCATTTCATGTCCCTAGAACCAGAGCTGAGGTCATCAAAGCAGGTCGCGAAATTGTTGCAAGCAAAGGACTGTTTATCACTAAAAAGCGATATGCAGTACTCTACTACGACAAAGAAGGCAAACGTTCCGATACAGAAGGCAAACCGGGCAAGATCAAAGCCATGGGTCTTGACCTCAAACGTTCAGATACCCCGGTTGTTATACAAGACTTCTTGAGTGAGGTACTGACTAAAACACTAACTGGCGTGACCAAAGAAGAGATATTACAATATATCACTGATTTCCGCACAGAATTTAAAACTCGTCCGGGTTGGGAGAAAGGTTCACCTAAACGTGCTAATAACATCACAGAATATGCTGCCAAAGAAAAGAAAGCTGGCAAGACCAACATGCCTGGTCATGTCAGAGCTTCGTTGAATTGGAACACTTTGAAGCGTATGATGGACGACAAGTACTCAATGCAGGTAGTAGATGGCATGAAAGTGATTGTATGCAAGATCAAAGACAATCCTATGGGGTATACTTCTGTGGCCTATCCTGTGGATGAACTGAGATTACCACAGTGGTTCAAAGATCTGCCTTTCAACGATGCAGAAATGGAAACCACAGTGATAGATGAGAAGTTAGGAAACCTTATTGGTGTTTTGGAATGGGACATTAGTTCAACAAGGTCGGATAATACATTCAACAAACTGTTTGATTTTGAGTGATTTCTAGGTTGATTTTTTCTCAAGATCTAAATATAATCTTAATATACATGGAGAACCTCTAAATGAAAGATATACTACAAGACATCGTTAGCCACACACAGAACCTCGGCTTCTTGACCACAGTCAAAGTCACAGGCACAGACAAAGGCACAACTATTAACTCAATGGCCGATGACCGTTCAGTTATCATGGAGGCAGAAACTGCTAACCCATATTCAGATATGATTGGCGTATTTGGTATGCCGCAGCTAAACAAATTGAAATATTTGTTAGACGGCGATGTCTACAAAGACGATGCTAAAATTACTATTACCACAGCAGAACGCAATGGTGAAACCTTGCCTGTGGGTCTACACTTTGAAAACAAGGACAGAGACTTCAAGAACGATTATCGTTTTATGAATTCTGAGATCATCAACGAAAAGATGAAAACTGTTAAATTCCGCGGTGTTAAATGGGATGTTGAAGTCGAACCAACTGTTGAAGCAGTTAAGCGTTTCAACTTCCAGGCAGGTGCAAACTCAGAGCATCCTACATTCCTTGCTAAAACAGACGGAGGAAACTTAAAATTCATCTTCGGTGATGTCAGCACACACGGCGGTGAGTTTATTTTTGCACAAAATGTCGCAGGTAAATTAGATCGTGGTTGGACTTGGCCTGTTGCACAAATTTTAAGTATTCTTAAAATTGCCGATGTTAACAACACAAAGATGAGTTTGAGTAACGAAGGTGCTATTCAAATTACACTAGACAGCGGACTTGCTACCTACAAATATATCATTCCCGCACAAGCTGCCTAAATATGATCAAAGGTCTACAAGGTATTAGCGGGTTAACAGTACAAGGCGGCAATACTGCCCTACCGTATGTCGGCCCAAACATTCAAAATCCAATGACTGGAATGATGCGTATTAACGGTACAGAGATGGAAGTGTTTAACGGTAGCAGTTGGCTACAGCTATCTACTAGCTATGCTACAGTAGGCTTAGATCAGGATACACTAGACATAGTACAATGGGCACGTAAACGGCGTGATGAAGAATCAAAATGGTATTCCCTTGCATCATCCAATGAAGCAGTACGTATAGCATTAGAACAGTTAGAACAGGCAAAAACAAGATTAGAACTTACAGCAATTTTATCGAGAGATCATGAAACAACCAATTGACCTAACACCATTACAAAGAGACTATGCTGTATATCTACCAGCTATTAGTAGCTTCTATTCAACCTACGTTGCTAAACAACGTCTAGAAGAATTTGTACCCAATGATCGTATTCCTCAAGGATTTGATCGCGGCATCGAAGGAATGAACTTTCTAAATCCAGAACAAGGTTACTTCTACTACAAGTATGCTCTATATTCAGCAGGACATGCACAGTTAGATCTTGAAAAGAGCATGGATCAAGAGTCTATGATACAACAGCGTGATAGGTCAAAGACTATGATACTCGGTGATTCAGGTGGTTACCAGATTGGTAAAGGTGTGTTAAAGTTTGATTGGTTGAACTTCGAAGGCGCAGAAGCCAACAAGACTCGAAAAAAGATTCTTGAATGGCTTGAACTAACTGCTGACTGGTCAATGATGTTAGACGTTCCGACCTGGGCCTGCGATCATATTCACAGTCCAAAGACTGGATTAAAAACATTTGAAGACTGTCTAGAAAAAACCTGCTTCAATAATGACTACTTCCTGCAGAATCGTCTAGGTCAAACTAAATGGTTGAACGTGCTGCAAGGATCGGACTGGGATACTGCTGAGAAATGGTATGAGGGTGTAAAAAAGTTCAGTGATCCTACTGGCAAATACGCTGGCAAGGAAGCAGAAGGTTGGGCGTTTGGTGGTGCTAATATGTGTAAGATGGATATCACTCTCAAGCGTCTAATGACCATGCGTGATGAAGGCATGCTTACAGGAAAGAACTGGATTCACTTCTTGGGCACTGCACAGTTAGATTGGAGTTGTTACCTAACACAGATACAACGACAAATCCGCAAACACATCAACCCAGAACTCACAATCAGCTTTGATTGTGCATCACCGTTCATTGCCACTGCTCACGGACTTGTCTACACAAACGCACAACATACCAACAAGCGTTGGTCAGTTATCATGGACAAGGCTCCTGACAATAAATCTCTGTCAGGCAGCGATATTCCGTTTCCTTTTGAAAGTGAATTTTCTAGTAGATTAATCATGAAGGATATCGCTTATTATGATCACGGTGTTAGAAAGAGTGATCAAGAACTAGCAGGTAAGAAATTCGACCATTTGAACCCAGAACACTATCATACTGTGCCTAAACTAAACAAACTAGGCAAGATCCCAAATAAAACTAGTTGGGATAGTTTTGCCTACGCACTGATGATGGGTCATAACGTCGAATGTCATATCAAAGCAGTACAACGTGCTCAACAGTTAATGGATATTGAATGCACTAGATTTAATCCAGATTGGCGTACATGGGGTATTGAAGGCAAGAAAGAAATTGAATTCAGCGAATGGGTACCACGTAAGATTCTTTACTTTAATAACTTTGTCACTGAACTATTTGAAACTAAAACCAAAGCAGAAGCCTTTCAAATGATTGAGACTGCCGGACAGTTCCTAAAGAGTCTTGAGGGTGCAAGACTGCAAGGTGGGCCAGCTGCTAATGAATTCAACAAACTATTTGATTTCGACGATGGCAAAAAATCTGCAGAAATTGATTTTGCCAATCCAGACGATGATGATTTAAACAGTTTGATTGTAGAATAAGGAGACTGTATGTATCAACATAAAATAAAACATTTAGAAGAAGCTCATAGAGTGCTAGACAAACAGATAGACAGTATGGAGAAAACTGGTATCTATGATGATCTAAAAATAGAAGAATTGAAGAAACAAAGGTTGCATTTAAAGGATGAAATTGTTATACTTAAACACAAGCACGAAGCAATAATGCAAGAAGCACGGGCACAACAAGAAGCAAAACGAAATAGATCCTAATTATGAAATGTGATACATGCAAGCAGGAAATTATAGTTGATTGCGATTGGCAACAAGGTCGATGCCCTCACAGAACTCCAATGCTAATCGATTATCATTTTCGATATCTCAATCTATTCAACTCAATTAAAAACTGGTTTAAACGATGAAAAGAAATTATCAATCAGGCGAAACTGAAGCTATTACATTCTTTGTAGGTGTTGAAATTGAACATACACCTGCACATGGAATGCAAACTCTGTTTGTGGTCGGAGAACATGATCCGTACGTGATCATGGAACTAGCTCGAAATCATAAATGCGAACATATCTACTTTGGGGCTAATCAAAGTTTCAAAACTCGTGGCATCAACGATACAGAAACTTGGCGGCCGTGGGAAAATATGATCTATGTATGTCTCGATGCTGACGACGGATTCTGGTGTACACTAGATTTTGACGTCAGCGAAACAGAAGGACTTCTTGAAAGCGGTCTTGCTGAGAAGCGTAGATTTATTCCGCAGATAAGTGTAAAATTACCTTATCTAAATCAATTAGGCTATAATGCTACACTAAAGATCGACGACAAAGATTTTAACGCAACCAATCCTGGGGTATGGTGTCATAACTTACAGGACCTATTAGGAAGAGATCGCTTCACTAATTGGGATCAATATGGCAAGGACGAGATCATCAAATGAGTGGTGGATTATATCAAACTGCGTCGCGTCCAAAAAGACGTATTCCTAGAATTACTAGTTCTCGTCAACAATTATCACGTGCAAGACCATATTTAGAAGAAAAACCTATGAAACTAACATTCAAACAAAAAATCCGTAATTGGCTAATGAACGATGAAGAAGATAATTATCAAATTAATCCTCCCGACGAAGAAAATGGTCCAGACTTAAATTCTCAGAGCTTTCGACTAAATGTTTATAATGCCAGTGGTGGTACTATTGTAGAGACTACCAAATATGATCGCAAGAGCGATGAAAATAGACATAGCCTATACGTGGTCACTGCGGACAAAGATCTCGGAGAAGAATTAAGTAAAATCATTACCATGGAGCAACTACGATGATTATTCGACAAGACCACCGACCTAACAAAATGATTTGGACTACCTTTCAGAAGGAAGGTATGCACAAGTATCCGGCCGCACTAACAGATCCAGCACTTGCTACAGGTGATGAATATGATGTTAGTTTCTTAGGCTATCCACATCGTCACATCTTTCACTTTAAAGTGTGGATTAGTGTCACACACGATGACCGCGATATTGAGTTTATTCAGTTCAAACGATGGTTGCTAAATCTTTATAAAGATAGTATACTAGCATTAGACTACAAAAGTTGTGAAATGATATCAGGCGATTTGTATGATGTCATTAACAAGAAGTATCCAGGTCGCGAGATCTGGATTGAAGTCTCCGAAGATGGAGAAAACGGTTCATTCATCAAATATTAAGAGGAAATGATGATTAAAAACTATAGAGACTACAGGTACTTTGAAAATCGTCCTGACGTTGTGAAAGTGTGGGAAGACCTTGAGGCCTACCACGATTGGTGCAGATTTCAACTCTGCGATTTTAACCCCGCTGATCTCTATCGTAGAGATTCACAGAACTATGGCTCGTATCTTGCCAGCAGACGTCCGAGACGCCCGTACCAAGGTAATAGACCACAGTTTCAAAAGAGAGGCGTATAAATGGCACGAGTTTTCCTCGTCGATCTTGAATCAGTAGAAACACGATACACAGGTCAGTGGAAAACTCATGTGCCTAATCTTCTACGAAAGGCAGGACATGATGTCCACGTTATTTCAGGTCCTACTGATATCCCAAGTGCTACTACTCCTGGCGCTTTTCTCAATTTCGGTGGCACTAACATTTACAAGGCTGCACAAGTTGAAGAGATGGGTAGACTCTTCACCGGGGGTAAGGTACTTGCTGGTGACCATTTTATCTTTACAGATGCTTGGCATCCTGGTATCATCAACCTAAAGTATATGAGTGAGTTGCTGGGTATCCCTGTAACCACACATGGCCTATGGCATGCTGGCAGTTATGATCCTCAAGACTTTCTTGGACGATTAGTTGGTAAGAAGCCTTGGGTAAGATGCGCCGAGAAAAGTTTTTATCATGCGTTTGATCATAACTATTTTGCCACAGAGTTTCATGTACATATGTTTATGAAACAATTACTCAATGACGGATACACCATTGAGAATCCTTGGTGGCACGAAGATTGGCATGAACGCTATGACAGTGGCAAAATTGTCAAGACTGGATGGCCTATGGAGTATATGCACGATACTCTACTGATGTATAAGAATATGCCCAAGCGTGATCTTATTTTATTTCCGCATCGTATCGCTCCTGAGAAGCAGGTCGAAATCTTTCGTGATCTAAAAGAACACCTGCCACAATACGAGTTTGTAGTATGCCAGGATCAACAACTGACTAAGAACGAATATCACAATCTGTTAGGCGAAGCTAAGATGGTGTTTAGTGCTAATCTACAAGAAACACTAGGTATCAGTTGGTACGAAGGTGCTATTGTAGATGCGATACCATTAGTACCAGATAGACTCAGCTACAGCGAAATGGCTTTTGAAACATTTAAGTATCCTAGTCAATGGACTGAGAGTTATGATGCATACACAGTGTATCGTCCAAATCTATGTCGTTTAATTATAGAACACATGGCCAATTATAAAACACGTCTACCAATCCTAAATAAACAGGTAGATGCATTAAAAGAAAACTTTTTTAGTTGCAATCAGCTGTTAACGAAGTTAAAATAATTATATGTCATCCACGACATAAACTCGGAGAATATAAATTGGTGTATAATAAAGTATACGTAAGTAATGATGATGAAACAGGCCTAGACGCAATGGCAGGCGACGGTGGTTACTCAGAAGGATATCTTGGCGGTGTTATTCGTGCTAAAATGAAACGTGAAGGTAGACGCTTCTGGGCTGGAGACAACATCAGCGAATATATCAGCGATACAGTCAAAGAAAAACTTATCGACGAAGCTACCCTAGCATTTGAAGGTGTGCTAGATGCACTGCTAATTGATCGAGAAAACGATCCCAACTCAAAAGGCACAGCACGGCGACTGGCCAAAATGTATTTCAACGAAATAATGGCAGGAAGATATGAACCAGCACCAGACGCAACAGCATTCCCAAATGATTCAGCAAACCGTTACGAAGGCATGCTCGTGGTTAGAAGTGAGCTACGTAGTATTTGTAGTCACCATCACCAGCCTGTATCTGGGGTGGCTTATATTGGAATTATTGCGGCACAGAAACTTATTGGGTTAAGCAAGTATACAAGGATCGCTCAGTGGTGTGCCCGTCGAGGTACTCTACAGGAAGAACTCTGCAACGACATTACCAACGAGATCATGGCAGCAACTGGCAGCGAGAACGTCGGCGTGTATATTCAGGCAGTTCACGGATGCTGTGAGAATCGCGGTATTATGGCACATTCAAGTCTAACGCAGACCACTGTGTTACGAGGCGCTTTCAAAGACGACCCTAATACCAAGAAAGAGTTTATGGATAATATTAAACTGCAACAGGAGTTTGCACCACGATGATATACATTACAAACATAACCGGTGAAATTCAATTACCCTGGGAACCAGGATTGTTGGAGTGGTTACATGAAAATTATCCTGCTTCTAAATACTACATAAAGGAAATATAAATCATGCAAATGAGAGCCAAAGACGATCCTCAAGAAATTGGTAGTTGCGGTTGTGGTCGGTCACCTACGGGCAAATGTATTGGTTGGCATGGTCTTACAGAAGATATGTATAAACATCAGTTGATGCTGTACATGGAAGATCAATTGAGAGGCGACGACGAAGCAGATCACAAGAACATTATTCGAGGTCAACAATGACCACTGCAAAAGAACACACTGACAACTTGATGTTTCGTATGAAGAATCTACAGGAGTTTGTGGTAGAACGAGATTGGTGTGACATTCCTACAGGAGTTGTCAAGTTTAATATTCAGCATACGCAAGGTGAATTAGCAAGAATATTTGTACATGCTATTACACAAGAAGAAGCTGAACAGATGGTAGACGATTGGTTTGGTGAGGGAGAAGAATAATGTTGTTTGCTCTTGGATTGATTGTTGGTGCTATATTAGGCATTATAATCTGGATGTGGATCCGCGAACTATGACATTCTTTAAACCATTGCGTGATGATCTAATGGTGCAACAACAGGTAGACGATGATTGGCAGCATTTTGTTGGTGTAATCATGTTGAACCAAACTGGACGTAAAGCAGTAAAAACTACACTGCCAGAATTCCTATATTGGTTTCCCACAGCACTATCTTTGTTACACGCAGACGAAGAGTTTATCAAAAGCATTATCCAACCCTTGGGAATGATGAATGTCCGCTACAATCGATTGATTAGAATGAGTCAAGACTATTTGACTTGGGACGGAAATGATGCTACAATGTTATATGGCATTGGCAAGTACGGTTCTGATTCATATGAGATCTTTTACAAACAGAATTATTCTGTACAGCCAACTGATAAAGAACTGATAAGATATCTCAAGGAAGAAGTCAATAATGATTTTAAAACTGCTTGAACGATTAGGCCGTAAACGCATTATTTTTGATCGTGTACATAATGAGCCGTATCTTGAACGGTATTATCTTTTCTTAAAAGAAAGACAGAGTTTTCCATTTAATATATTTTTACACAAATTCCTTAAAGGTGATCCGGACGATGTCCACGATCATCCGTGGCCGTACGCTACACTAATACTAAAAGGCGGTTATTACGAATGGGTTCCTAAGTTTAATGGCAAGAAAGAAATGATTGGAGAAGTTCGTCATTGGCGTGGTCCTGGTCATTTTCGCATTTGCGGATCTAATAGCTATCATCGTATCGAACTTAAATCCGGAATAACTGCTTGGACCCTGTTCATGCCAGGTCCGCACAAACGTGAATGGGGATTTTTAGTCGACAACAAGTGGATACAAAACGAACAGTATCTCAAAGGCAGGCATGAACAAGCTGCTCACAATTCAAGGATAACATTATGATAGATGCAAAGATCAAAATACATTGCACTGATAATAGCAAGGACTTAGAAGTGCATGTGTTAAATTATAAACCAAAAGCACTGTTAGAAGTGGCGTTTCAAACTGTGAAACTGAAATTAGTATACAAAGAAAATACTCAGGTATTTTTTGGTAGTATGGGCGGTCGAGAGTTTGTTGTTCGTGAAGATGCACTTCCTGTACCACGTAAAGAGTTTAGAAGATGATGACTATGCAAAAAATCATCAGTACTGAACCAGTCTGCATAGATGATAGTGCAAATGCACCCTGGACTGATCTTGAAATTGAAGATTTTCATGTCAAAGTTTTCAAGGATGCTTATCCGGTCACTCCTGGACATAGGTTATATGTGCCTATGTATAACAACGTTGGTGTGCTGAGAGATGCTGTCATAGATGCCGTATTAAGAGGAATTAAAGGTATTGAAGACAAGGAATGGGATGGGTTTAATGTAGGTATGAACATAGGTGAATCTGCTGGACAAACCTGTGCTTGGCCGCATGTGCATATGATTCCTAGACGTCGTGGAGACATGGAAGATCCCACAGGTGGAGTAAGACATGTGATACCTGATAAAGGAAATTATCGTAAATGGTAGAAATTTGTGTTCCCTGGAAAAATCAAACCAATATTTGGTGGAATGAAACCTGTGCTCGTATAATCGAACATTTCGGATTGCCTGGAAATAGATATACCACAGAAGTTAGCAGTATGGAAATGAAATTCTTGTTCCGAGATGATCGAGATGCATTAATGTGTAAGATAATGATAAGTGAAGAATTATGAATAAATTAAACACATGGACTTTAACTGTCGAGGAAGATCCCGAAAACGGAGATTGTATTTTAACATTCCCCCCTGATCTATTGGAACAGGCAGGATGGAGAGAAGGTGATACATTAACTTGGACTGATCGAGAAGACGGTTCTTGGCTTTTAGAAAAGAAGAGTATATAATTAACTATGAGTAAAATTAAAATTGCAGAGCTGTTTTACAGCATACAAGGTGAAGGTCGTTACATGGGTGTGCCTAGTGTGTTCCTACGCACATTCGGTTGTAACTTTAAATGTCAAGGGTTTGGCATGCCTAGAGGTGAGCTTAGTGCCGAGGCAGATGAACTTGGCAGTATTGCTCATATGTTTAACAAATACGAAGAACTTCCGCTTGTTAGTACAGGATGTGATAGCTATGCTAGCTGGCATCCAGACTTTAAAGATTTGTCGCCTATGCTTACTAGTGATGCAATTGCAGATCGTATTATGGAAATTATTCCCCATAACGAATGGCGCGATGAACACTTGGTTATTACAGGTGGTGAACCTTTGCTAGGTTGGCAACGTGCTTATCCAGAGTTGTTAGAGCATCCTAAGATGAGAGGCTTAAGAGAAATTACTTTTGAAACCAACGGTACTCAAAAACTTACTCCAGAGTTTAAACATTATCTAGGCGAATGGACCGCCGAACAATGGGATAGAGAAATTACATTTTCAGTTAGTGCTAAACTTCCATGCAGTGGAGAAAAGTGGGAAGAAGCTATTTGCCCAGAAGTAGTATGCGAGTATGAAAAACGTGGTACAGTATATTTGAAGTTTGTTATTGCTACTGAACAAGACTTTGAAGATGCCCAACGTGCTACTGAAGAATATCGTCGAGCAGGTTTTAAAGGACACGTTTATCTAATGCCAGTTGGCGGTGTGGAAAGTGTCTACGCAATGAATAATAAGAATGTGGCAGTGTTAGCTATGAAAAACGGTTTACGCTACAGTGACCGACTACAAGTGCCACTGTTTAAAAACGAGTGGGGAACTTAATGAAGAATGTTAACTATCATTACAGCAATGATAGATATAGTTCTATGTGGACTTTGAGATTCAAAGGAATTTATACGTCCTTGCGTAGAGACAAAGTAGCAAAAACTTGGCATTTTTGTATTAAGAGAATAACCGATTTAGACATATTAGGTCTGTATCATGAAATAGGATGGAAGGTTAAATGATGAAAAAATTCATAGAACGATTATTTGGTATTGACAAGATCAGAGCAGAAGCAGAACGATCTATAGGTATCGCAGCAGAAGCTGCTGAAGCAGCCAAAGCAGCTACAGAAGCTGCTGAACATGCCACAGAAGCAGAAGCGCAGGCCAAACTATCACCAAAAGAACGTGCAACACGCAGAAAAGAACCGTGGGTGGGTGTACTCGAAACACATGTCAATAAAGATAATGTGCGTAATGGCTTTTTTGAGCTTGACTGGAACGACCTTTTTGTGTTAAAATTAAAGCAAGAGGGATACGGTGAGGACGGGGACAAGGACGAAGAAATTATAGATCGTTGGTTCCGTGAACTGTGTGCTAACGTAGTAGTCGATGGTGACTTTGGTGGCCCTGTAAATACAGGATTAATTGATATTAAAACAGTAAAGAAAGATAATCTATGACGTATATCTTAGTTGATACAGCAAATACATTTTTTCGTGCTAGACACGTTATTAACGGAGACGCTGATATCAAACTAGGCATGGCATTCCATATTACACTAAACAGTATTCGCAAAGCATGGCAGCAGTTTGAAGGCAGTCATGTTATCTTCTGTTTAGAGGGGCGTAGCTGGCGTAAAGATTATTATGCTCCTTACAAGCGTAATCGATCCGATGCTCGTGCCGCACACACAGAACGTGAACAGGAAGAAGATCGCATATTCTGGGAAGCATTTGATACATTTAAAGAATTTATCACGGATAAGACAAACTGTACTGTACTACAAAATCCGCAGTTAGAAGCAGATGATTTAATTGCAGGATGGATACAGACTCATCCAAATGACAAACATGTGATCATCAGCACAGATACAGACTTTGTTCAATTGATCGCACCTAATGTCACACAGTACAACGGTGTTATGGAACACGTTATCACGCACGAAGGAATATTTGATGACAAAGGCAAAGCAGTCATTGACAAGAAAACACAAGAGCCCAAGCCAGCCCCTAACCCAGAATGGTTGTTGTTCGAAAAATGTATGCGTGGTGATACCAGTGATAATGTCTTCTCAGCGTATCCAGGTGTTCGTACTAAAGGCACAAGCAAAAAAGTGGGTCTTACTGAAGCGTTCGAAGATCGTAAAAGCAAAGGATTCGCGTGGAATAATCTCATGCTTCAGAGATGGTCTGATCACGAAGGCAAAGAACATCGAGTGTTAGAGGACTACGAACGAAATCGTCGATTGATTGATCTCAGTCATCAGCCTGATGACATTAAAGAAATAATCGTGAATACAATTTCTTCTGCCACTGCAGAGCAAAAGGACATTAGTCAAGTCGGTATAAGATTAATTAAGTTTTGCAATCTTTGGGATTTGAAAAAGATTGCTGATCAAGCACATAGTTATGCAGAACCACTAAATGCGAGGTATACAAATGAAACTCAAACTTTGTCAGTATGAAGATACCTGCGAAAACAAAACAATAGACTGTTGGGAGAACACAATGACAGACATACACGCTAAACCAATTATTGCAAATAAATTTTGGATCGTAGAAGAGAACGGTGAAAAGATTGCCACCTTAAGAAAAGACGATGACAATAGATTTGTTATGAGCAATGAGACTGGCATAAAAATCTATGAGACTAAAGATAGTTTAACACAACAGTTCGGTAAAAAGTTTTTCACTGTAAAAATTGTCAAAGAATCTAACACAGCATTACCTAATGAAGTTCATGGATATGCTACCAGCACTGAACCGCACAATGCCATGTTTGACATTCGAAAGAAATTACCTCTATTCACAAAGAGCAGTGATTCGAAAAGTCTTTATTGTGCAGGCTACTACTGTATAAAATTCGAGAAAGGTTGGGTCAAGAGCTTTTGTCCTAAAAAGATCACTCTGGAACGATATCCATACAACGGTCCATTCAAGACAGAATTAGAAATGAAACAGGTTTTAGCCAATGTCACAAAATAGCTTGCCAGATACACTGCCAACTATACAGAAACTTGTCCAACGAATTAGTGTTGCTGAACGCAGTCAACAGAAAGAGATACGTATTAGTCTACAAGAAGCACGTGATCTCACTACGGAACTAGCACTGCTAACATCTAAGTTAGGACGCACTGTTAACGAAATACATCAAATGTTAGCTGCAATCAAAGAATCTACCACTCAAATAGACGTAAAATTCGACGGCGGACAGTTCTAAAAAAAGACATAAATATATACGTGGTTAATTAGGAACACGTATATGAGCAGACCCAAACCTAAAATTCTTTTAGAGTATGCCAACAAAGAAACCTACAAGGTTGAGCAGATCCTTGATTCGGAAGCCATCTGGGCTGTGTTCTATAACGGCCAGCCGTTCAATCTCAAAAGCGGCAGTCTTGTAGCCAGCTACCCCGGACCAAAATATAAAAAAGTATCTTTTTCAAATCCTGGCCACGCACACAATTTGGCAAAAAAATTAAATCGACTGTTTAAGACCAAAGACTTTGCAGTTTACAAACTCACTACCGGCGAAGAGATCAAATGACATGAATAAAGATGCCTATACTAAGGCGTTCTTGCAGGCAGCAGAAATACCAATCACTGAAAAAACAATCAAAGACTATAAAGCCGTGTGGTGGTGGAATTTTAGAAACAAAGATCAAGGTGGTTTAAGATTGACTGAACACGCCTTGGAATTCATTGAAGAATATGCTAAAATAAAAACATACAAAATAGAATTCCCAAAAGAATTTGCATTCACTCCGCAGGTGTTGCTTTGGTTAGACAATTATATCGATTCACCGTTTTTCGTCAACAAAAAGCATATCATTGTTATGAAAGAAAAAGCTGCTTTTGAACTATATCTACTCAGTGGCGATGTTCGTAAACTAGGTCACAATAGAGCTATGAACAAAAGACTTAGCCAAGAATCCACCCCCGAATAATCCCACTGTATAAATATTTTCACTATGTTTGACCTTAATCCTATGGATGTTTTACAACAGAGAAATCTGCGTACCATCGCTCCGCATTTTTCTGCGTTTGCCATTACCGAAAATGAGTTGTTTAATGGAGTAGAAGATTGGGTCAAAACTAAGCTCAAGGGCAGATATTATATCTGCACAAAACCTGCTGTAGATCGCAGTGGGAATCTTAGATCTTCATGTGTAATCGGATTTGAAGATCATCAAGAACTAACTTATTTCATGCTTGCATGTCCACACCTAAGGAGAACACAATGACAGACGAAATCAATGAACCAACCAGCACAGAACCTGTTGCTGAACAAGCAGCGCCTGCGGCAGCTGCACCTGATTTAAATATCAGTGATCTATTAGCAGTAAAAAACATCATAGAAGTAGCTACTTCGAGAGGTGCGTTCAAAGCCGCCGAACTAGAAGCCGTGGGTAAAACGTTTAATAAATTAAACAATTTTCTAGAATCTGTATCTAAAAAGGAAGCCTAAATGCGAAGCCTAAAACACATAGGTAGAATTCAAAACACCGGGGTCAAAGTATTAGTGGTGTTTAGAACTCTGCCTGGAGAGTCAAACATGGCTCTAGTATTACCTGTAGCACAACTGCCAGATCAATATCATGATTCAATTATGACTTTGGTAGAAACTGATCAGGCACAAGACGCATTCGAATTTGGCGAAATCATGCACATTCGTCCATTCCCAGATGGCCGACCTATGCTGCGGGCAATGCAAGCTGATGGTAGATTGATCAAAGTGCCAACTGATGCTGTGATGATGACTCCTACCACAAATGACACTGTGCTATTAGCTAACCTCAACACATTAATCGCAGAACAGAAAAACTGTACTATCGATGATCTATGCACATTTGTAGCAGGAGCGCCATCAGCCAAGCCAGTGGTCAAAGACGTAGCCACAGTCAATGATATGACTCCAGCAGTAGATTCGGATATTCCTTCTCCTGTTAGAGCACAGGCCAATACAAACACAGCGTTATCTGATCACGATCTTGCTAAATCATATCGTAGTCAAGCTGATGCTATGTATAAAGAAGCAGCTAGATTACGCAAAGAAGCAGATAGTTTAGATCCGGTTATTAAAAAGACCAAAAAGGTAGAAGAAGCTGCCGATGCCTAATCCGCTATTCAAACCTCCTCGCCACCTTGTAAAAGAATGGCCGGAGGTTTTTGAAGACCTCTACATGAATACCATGCCTGTGGCCTATCTAGATTCAGTGAGATTAGATTTCACAGACGGTCGAGTATGGGAAATTGATGTGCGGACAGAATTAACCAAGCAAACCCCTGAGGGAATCGCAGAGATTCTGTTCAGCACTCTTCAAGAATACAAAGATGAAATTAAGAAAATTGATTTCAAAGTCGATATCGAAAAGCTCAAAAAAGACATATTAGATTCGACTAAAACAATATTATAATTTTGGAAATTGTGTATTTCTGACCTGTTCGTAAAATTTTATACGTTCTAAAAATTCTTCGAACAGCGCTGGATTGCCAGGAGTGGCATTTATTTTTTCGAAGTAACTTCTAAGCATATCAAATCTTTGTGTATCTCCAAAAAAACTATTTAGAAAAGTTTGATTTTCTTCTTCCCACTTAGCATAATCTTCATAACATTGCTGTTTGATATGCGTTGGTAGATTAATTGGGTCAGCCCAATTAGGAACGTATACATAATTAACCATTGGATGACATTCTATCGAAGTGCATTGCGTGGTAATATCTTTTATCCAATCTAAATATTGTATGAAGTTTTGTATATTCAAAGCACTAAACGTAGCATGAATTTGTATTGATATGTTACCTTGATCTTTAGCAATTTGATCAACAGTATGTAAATTTGCGATGAGCTTATCCCATTTCATAGGATAACGTATAAATTCATTTAGTTCAGCATAAGCATCAACACTTACACACAGATAAACTTTTTTAAATCTTTTCCAGCATTCTAAAATTTCCCTAGGCAATTTAGTTAAATTACTATTGTAACTAATTGTGATATTCTTGGCTACGTCTAACTCTATTAATTTTCTTAGGAAATCTTGATGTTCAATAATCAAAGGTTCACCGCCTACAATGTGTATTCTTTGAACGTTTGCAATATACCCGTACAATTTTTCAAACACTGCCGTATCATTAAACCAATCTAGTTTAATAAGTCTTTTATATGTTTTTTCATCAATCTGTTTAGTTTCATATTCTTCTTTTAGAAATAGAGTGCTATTATATCCATTGCACATAACACATTTAAGATTACATCTGTTGCCAAAAGTAATATCTAAATATAAAAATTCTAAATTTTTTATAGTTCCATCTGGTTCACATTTAGCTAACCAATCATCCAATTGATTGTCGGTTTGAAAACTTTCATTAAACCATTGTCGCCAGGATACCTGTCCTTGATCTTCAATTTCCCAGCATTTTTTACAACTAGGATGTCTACGATCTTCAATCATAAATTGTCGAACTTCTTTGTGTAAAGGATTGTTATATTCTTTATCTAAATCAAAATCTGGTTCAGATATTGACTTATTTAAAAACACTCTATCCCAAGCATCGTTATTACAACATATTCGTGTTTTTCCAGCGTTATCAATACTGAAAGCTGTAAACGGATATAAACAAAAGTTTTTTCTTGTCATTTTTCTTTAGTAATTAAAATATCTGTACCGCAATGACAATAATCTTTTTGGCAAATTACAGCCTGTGAATTTATATCAAATGCCGAAAACACATTTCCTAGTATAGGGCCTTGTCCGCAACTTGCTGCTTTCATAATTCCTGTAGAACTTATAAAAATAGATTCATTAACATTGCATCTCCAACCCTTAAAGAAATTACGTTGTTCTGCTATTAATCTATTGCTATTTATAATCTTAGAAGATCCATCATCATAATGTTCAGTGCATGATAGATTTACAGTCGGCATAGGTTTGTCTATTGATGTGTAACTTTCAAAACTATTGTGTTTAAAAAATTCATTTATTCTAGGATCAGTGTAATTCCAAGGAACAGCATTAACACTCATCTCATCTAATAAAGGAACCCACTCCAAATTATAGTTCTTTAATCTCTGCTTTACTTCTAAACCTAAGCTAATCATATCGTCAAATTTATCCTCAAGCATCATCATACGTAGACAAAGGTAATTTATTTTATCCTGTAAAAATTCTGCAATTTTAAAAAAATTATCCTTGTCAGCAAATTCTGGATGATAACTTGCAACTACATCATCAAACAAATGATAATTTTTTTCCCACCAGTTTAATTTTCTACTTAGATTAGTATTGATTCCTAACGTAACATTTTTCTTTAGCTCTTGTTTGAAAAAGTTTGAAACAGGAATTAAATTTTTCCATATTGTAGGTTCCCCTCCACTATAAAAAATTTTAAAATTAACATATCCAATAGAACGATAATGATCTAAAATATTCTTCAAATTAGACAATAGTATATCTAAATTATTCTCATTTCTATGAGATCCGTTCCAGTTTCCTTCATTACAATAACTACATCTATAATTACAAAAATTGTTTACCTGCCATGTAATCGATACATATGGACTTTCAGTTGGGCGTATAGCAATTAGATTAGACAAGATAACTCCGGAAAAGTGTGATTGAAATTTGTTTTTCTGTGTTTGTCTAACATCATATTAAACTCTAAAAACTGTGTGAACTGATAACCTGTGTGAATATCATTCATATAATAATCATACATTTTTTCAAAAACCTCATGTCCCACGTATAATTTTAAATTTTTACATTTTTCAATCTCAGTTTTAAGATGATCGACTGCTGTTTCTCTAATGGTTTGTGACCATATTGATGTTCTAAGAAAACTTGGGTTATCAAGAAAAATTGGATACCAACCAACTGGTCTAGATTCAGCTATTTGATCTATATACTTCAAAATATCGGATAATGAAAATAAATTGTACGCACTCAATACAGTATAAAACACTATCTTGATAGAGTTTATATCTAGAATTTTTTTAACGTTTTGATTAAAATCATCCCATTGAATAGGATGTCTAATATAGTTTGCCTGATCGCCAACTCCGTCAATACTTATTTGTATTTCATTTCTTGGAAAGTTTTTCATTAAGTTTAACAACTCACTATCAGCTGTCGTGCCGTTAGTTGTAAAACTCACAAAACAATTTGTGTTATCTGTTTCGATAAGATTTTTTAACAAAATTCGATTTTCTTTAATTAATGTAGGTTCGCCGCCAGTCAAATATATTCTGTTTAAATTAGTTGCCGCAGTTTCTATATTCTTTTCATATTGTTGAGTTTTATACCAACGATTAATATTTTTTGGAACTTGATATTCATCTTTCCAAAGTGTGTTCAAGGACAAATTTGTTTTCTCTTTATCGAGAATCCTAATTCTTTCTTCATTTACTTTACTAGAACTATATCCCCAACAGGAATTACAAGTCAAATTACAGGTGTTTCCTAATCTTAATTCTAAACTTTTCAAACTGTCTATTGGTACGGTTTTTTTAACTAAAAAATTATTAACTGCTTTGTGAATGTCGATATCGTTGATATACTGTCTATTGCTCTGTGTTCGACTACTACTTCCTGTTAGTGTTTCATGTCGGTAGCAATCTTTACATTCTTTTACCTGTTCCCGAAACAACATTTTACGACGAACTTCGTTCATGTGTTCACTGTTCCAAATACTTTCCACTGAATCCGAACCGAGATTATATTCTGTACCATCGGTCTTTTTTATATGTAAGTTTTCTCTAATATTACAGCACAACTTTACGCTACCGTCGGTGTTGCTGTTTAGATTGAAAAAAGGAAAAACACAAAAAGTTTCAGACTTAATGGTAGGATTTGTTATATGTTTCTTTAATTCAGGGAACACTGAAAATACATTTTCTAATCTAATATCATCAATCTGTTCATTTACATACAAAAACTTTTCTAATAATTTGTATTGTGATTCTGGATCTGTTTTTAAGAAATTTATAACACTTTCAAATTGTTTTATAATTTGACTTTCAATTTCTTCTTGTAAATTTTTTCCTTTTATCCAAGTTATTAAATCTTGCCAACGTTTGATAATAGAATTTTTATTTAATAATGCATTTGCCTGATGTCTTTGCGGATGAGTGAGAATGTTCAACCTAATGTTGCCAGGCTCTAATAAGTCTTGCTCTACCCAGTCTTTGTAAAAATCCGGAAAGTGCCATACGTTAAATAGGCTGATAGTAGGAGTAATAAAAAACTGACATCCTGATAACTGTTTGATTCTTTTTCTATTAGCAATAATGTTCTTCCATACAGTACCCTTCCTTAAATATTCTGCTCTATTACCCGATGCATCTAAACTAGCATATACTTTTACATTAGAAAATTTACTCCATAATTCGAATAAATCAGTATCTTTGTACTTTAACGTTGATAAATTTGTGGTATAAAACAAACTGACATCAAATTTTTCTAATTCTATTAGTTTTTGTAAAGCGGCATAATGTTCTTCTTGCATTAAAGCTTCGCCACCGGCAAAAACTATTTCATCGGCTGTAGCTAATGCCTGCTCATAATAATCCCAAAATTTATTCCTTGGAATCTGAATTACCCCTGGATCAGACCCGCCAGTTATAAAAGGAATTTCTTGTCCCCATTTACTACTAAGTTCGGGCCCGCACGTACGGCATTTAAAATTGCAAATATTACTAAATCTTATATCAAGATATTTGACATCTTGCATTTGATTTGTTCTAGAGTCAATGACTTGTTGTTGAGTTGTTTCGTACTGTTTGGTAGTAGTCATTCGCAATGTTTCTATACCAGATGCTTCTAAAGTATAACATCGATTGCATCCTTTTGGTTTTTCACCATTTAATAATTGTTCTCTTAAATTTTTATAATTGCTATTGTTTACTAGCTCGTTAATGTTTTCATGATTGGCGTTCCCCAATGGGCTGGCCGAATCGTACATACAGCAAGGAAATACTGAACCATCAGGCCAGGCGTGTATACCTATCCACGGTTGCAAACAAAAAGTGTTATTCATAGTTTTTACAATTATTATAAAAATCTTTCAAGTTAGGAAAAGTTAAAAGAAAATTTGTTCCTCTTCTTCGATCATATTCTGTAAACCAATTAAAGAAGTCTCTACGACCTTCTTTTATCTTTTCTGGGGTATAGACCGTGGTTTCCATGTATTTTACAACTCTTAGGAATTTCTCATACTCTAAGTTGCTGAATTTGCTGGGATTTTTATCGTCTATATTGGATAAAATGAAGTCTAGATGATTTTTCATGTAAGGCATAAATTCGTCTTTGGGTAGAATATTCATATCATACTGCAGAGGTTCTTTGAGAAACGGTGTGTCAAATCTCACTCGTTGTGGTTTATCTTGATCACTGCTGTTGTATTTTTCACGCCATTCTAGAATTTTAACCAACAATGTTTGAAAATTCGTTACAGTAAGTATATTAAATGTAATCATAAAAGTCACTGGCAGTCTGGTTTTTGTGAGATAACGGTCTAGATTGTTTTCCCATAATTCTAAATCTAATCCTGTACGGATGTATTCTGCAGGAGCTCCCCAAGTATCCATGCTTGTGAAAATTTTAAAATTTTTGATCTTGCCAGTATTAACTAAATTGTTTATTTTTTCAATCAGTCTATCAATCAATATAGATTTTACACCAAAATTACTGTTGATGTTTAATTCTAAATTCGGCAATGGGTTTATTTCTAGATCATCTAAAAGACGCCATGTGCTTTGTTGTAGCAGAGGTTCACCTCCAGTGATACGCAGTATTGTTAATGTCTTGCGAACTTCAGGCCACCACCGCCACCATGCTTCTACATAAGGATTAGTTTCTTCCTCGTGAATTTTAAACCAATCAATATCATTACGATGATTTTTAACCATAGTGTAAGGACCATGATCTTTGATTTCTTTGTAATAGCTGCTGCTGTGTTTAGGATGACAATAACCGCATTTGAAATTGCATTCATTACCGAACGATATTTCTATATACTGGGGATTTATGTTTTGATCCCAGTCACCATTTTTTATCTGTGCAAAACGTTGATCTGTATATATTGTAGCATTTCTTTCTTTTCTATCCGATATATAATCGTCTCCTAGTTTTTCTATATTCCAACAATAATTACAACCTTTAGGTTTGCCACCATTAAGCATTTCAAGCCGTTCTAGTTTTTTTTCTGTGGTGTTGTGTAATGCACTAGGATCAATCTGTATTTCTTGTAGGGGTATTTTGTGAGGTGCGGGATGATAGCAACTGTGCGTTTCTCCTGTTTGTAGATAGATAGTAGTATGATGCCATTTAGCCATACAAAACGTAGGACTTATTTCATTCATTATCGGTATAAATGTTTTAATCTTTTCTACATCGTTCATTGAACTGTTCCTCTAACCAAGTAAAATCATTTATCATTTTTAGTGCTTCTAGATTATTTTTATTTTCTAATCCGTAATCTCTTCCAGCTATAGCACCATTTATTGCATATTCTCCATACTGCTTATCTAATCCCTCATTGCACCAGGTGTCTAAACGTTGTTGTGTTTCTTCTTCGAACTGCCGTTCAATTACTCGACTGGCTAGTTTACAACATTCTCTAAATGCTGATCGCCATGTTGTAAACTCGTCAGTATTAAATTCGTTGATATTAGATATAGTGTCCATGGCCTTAAATTTCTTAGATATGCTTGTGGTCATATCCGATGTGTTAACATCCATATCTAATGTTAGTTGACGAGGTAACAGTTTAACTCCACCATTCCCGTATTCTAAATTGTTGATAGGATTCCGACTTCTCCACACATGTACACAATCTATATCATATCCGTAGCTAAAATAAACTAGTTCAAAATTAAAATCATTTTCAATTATAGCATCACCATCAACGATCCATATCATATCTGTGTCACATATACTTGCTGCTTTGATATGTGCATTATGAATTCCTTTTACTCCATGTATACGTTTTGCTCTAGGGCATTTCTCTAATAATCTTTCGTAGTTTTTGTCAGCATTAGATTCGTTGTAAGATATAAAAACAACATCATATAATCTATGTTTGGACACTACCCTATCGTATTCTTTTTTCTCAATTAGAAATCTATGAGAAAATTCTCGTTGGCTTATCGGCATTTGTTTTGAAAGCAGAACTAAACTATTCACTGTAATCTCTTTGCCGTTAAAAATATGTTTAAATGCATGATTTATTTTTCGATCATAACTGTTATGATGACTAAAATACATGTCAAAAACCGTAGTATCTATCACCGTAACTTCCGGCCATACTAACCAAAACATTTCATCTGTTATTTTTTGATATTCTTCAAATGTGTTAGGAGAATATACATTATATTTTTTTGGGGTGCTTGCAACTATGTCTATTTCTTTTTTTTCTGTAAAAAATCTATGGTGAAATTCTCTTTGAGATATTACAACATTTTTAGGGAATAGACAAATACCATCATAATGCTCACCGTTTTTAAACACATGAACAATATTAAAATTGTGCTTAGGTACTTTGTAATCAAATTTAAAATTTGAATTAATTTCTATATCAGGCCAGACTGCCCAAAACATATCTGTTGTAGAGCAATCGATTGCATTAAGGTATTCGTCATAGGTCGATATATTAAATTTATCAAATTTTTTAGGTATGCTAGCAACAATGTCTATTTCTTTTTTAGAGATAAAAAATCTATTATCAAACTCGCGCTGCGAAATCAATATAGATTTAGGAATTAAACAGATACCGTCATAATGTTCACCGTTTTTAAACACATGAACATACATGTCGTCCCATTTAGTAGCTTTATGATCTAATAGATTAAATGAAGTTAGATCTATATCGTCCCAGATAACCCAGAACATTTTAGTAAATGATTTGGATCTTATTTCTTCGTATAATGTTATGTTTGTAAGACGTTGAGCAAGAGGATACTTAGACTTTATTACTGCCCAGTCTGTATCATTGCCGTTAGCTTTAGAAACATAAAAAATATCATACATTGTGTGTATGCCGATAGTAAGTTAAACTTAAATTAATAGTCTCGTTGTATAAATCTAAGGTGTATCTGCTTTGTTGTGCATCTAGCCAAGGCCATTCTAATCCTAACTGATGTTTAATTTTTAATCCCAGATCTTTCGCATGTTCTTCTATATATGTATGATTAATATTTTGTTCGTAGATATTCCTGAGGATTTCAAAATCTCTAACATCTACATAATTCCAATCGGTACAATTAGTCATCCATGTTCCTAGCCGAGCACCTAAGATCGAATACTTACCGTTTTCTTCGTGCATTCCAACGGTACTCCACATTCTCAGTCTATGTACATTGTGCCACCAAATACGTTCTCGAATTTCCTGTGGGGGGACCTTTTCCCCGTCAAGCAAGGTCATCTTAACACCTTCACGAAATCCGGCTCGCCATGCTTGAAATGGAGATCCCGTAATTATACTAGTGCTATACACACTAGGAAAATGCTGGTATCCATCTTCCCAACAAAAATCTACCTGTGCTCGATCACTTGTAGAATTTTCATGTGTTCTCATATCAAGAACAAACTGTTTGTTCCAGAGTTTTAGACCGCCGTTGCCATATCTCAATCCGTTGACATTATTTTGGCCACACCAGCAGTATACCTGTGTTTTTGGATCGCTCATATCAATGTCTAAATTAAAAAATTTAGGATCTACAATGTTATCAGCATCTACAGTAATGAACCAATCTGTATCACTTAATTTGGCTGCGGCTTTGTGTGCATGGTCACTACCTTTGACTCCGTGAACACGTTTGGCCCACGGAACTTTGTTGCATAAATCAGCATAGTGCAGATCTGCATTAGGTTCATCATAGCTTAAAAATACTACGTCAAATTCTATTATTTTCATTTATACTCTATCGCATATTTTTTGAATAACCTTTTAGTGTATACACTAAATTTAGGATAATTAATTTTTTTAATTGTTATTGTTTTACCTACAAGTTCATTAATAGTCAACGAAACTACTTGTAAAATTTCATTGGGATCATTGTACCCAGTAATCAAAAAATCCATAGTGGTATTACCATCCCAAACTATGTTCCTAGGACTTCTTTGATTTTTATATTTTTTAGTTCCGCCAAATTCAGCCGACAACTGTATTTTTAAAGTTTTATCTTTTTTACTATAAGTTAAATACACATCAGGATCGATTATGTCAGTATATCCAACAGAAATGATTCTATGTAATACGTCGTCTAATTTATTTAGAGTTTGTATTTCTGCTATTTCAAGTTTTCCTGAGTTGATGTCTATTAAACATTTTTCAATTTGTATTTCTGCTGAAATTATGCTCTGTGCCAACTCGCGATCTATTGGTACTTGATTGTCTTGATCAGGAAATGCATAGTCAGGCCCCACACTGAGAACCTTACCAGTTGAAGGGTCAAACACTGCAACATAAGTCACTTCTGGGGGTTTGTATTCAGCTAACCATTTATCAAAATCTTCTATTGTTTCCATGCTATTTCCTCTAAAATATGGGTCAGCTCTCTGTCAATTTTATTTTTTTCCACATAGTGAACTATGTCATTCTGTTGATAATTACCTATTTTCAATTGACCTTTTTTATTGAGATAGAAACCAACATGATCACTCCATTTATTAGCCGGCCACGGCCAATTCTGTACAAGGGGTTTCATATGTACCAGTCTCGGAAATTCTAAAGGATAGGCAATGTCATCTGCTATGTCTAGTATTTGTGCAGCTAGAGCAAATACTTCGTCCGTGCCCATGATTTTTGGTTTATGTGCTGTTAAAAAAATATTTGCAAACTCCACCGGATTCTGTATGATATCTCTGCCAAGATCAAAGAAATGTTTGACTAGTGTTGTATCTTTACGAAAAAAAGTCCACATAGAATATAGGTCAGGCAAATTATTCGCATCAAAAGTTTTTCTATAACTTCGATCAGTTACTATATCACCTCTGTATGTATAGACCTTATTGGCTACATACAAGTCACAATTTTCGACGAAATAATCTATCCAGTGGCTATAATCTCTGGTAAACAACATATCAACGTCTAAACAAACTGTATATTCAAAAGGTGATAACTGATCCATCCAAGATCTGCCATTCCAAAATGTCTGCTCATCCCAATCAATTACATGATCAAAAACCCAAGGACTGTTTAATTCGTTGATTTTTTCTACATCATCTATTACCAGTGCTACTTTGTCGTATCCTGGTTTTTGTGTATTTTTTATACTGAGAGCAAGACCATATGCCAATTGCAGATAGTCGACAGTATCACTGTGTGATACGATAAGCAAATAGCCAAAATTCATATCATCTCCAATAATTGCTGTTGATTTCTAATAATACTCTGCTTGTTCATGATATGGATATCAACTCCGGACATTGATGCAGCACAATAATTGTTGTCTAACTTGTGATCTATCAGAAATGTTAGACGTTGATCATTTACTTCATATAAAATATCTCTATCGAGTGCAGATAAAATCGGTGGTAATATTCCTAGACTAGATTCAACATATCCATCTAATATGTGTTTGCTCAAACTAAAAGCAATATCATTTCGAAATTGCCGATGATCAAATCTAAACACATCGGCGTAGTGTCTATAGTTTTCTTTAACATGATTAACTGTGTCAAAAAATAATCGTGTATTTTGATTTTTTGTGAACATCACTGTAGTAGCCCAATATAATTTCACACCAGTATCTGAAACATGTCTATCAAGATATTTCATTCTATCTTGGCAGTAAATATCATTTATAGATTCGCCTATCAATAAATCACAGTCTATGTTCCAGTATTTGTTGAGAACATCGGAAAATATTAAAAAGTCACTGTCTATTAATAGAGTCCTGTCATATGGGGTAAGATTCCAAGCAGTATCTCTATTGACATTCACAAATGGTACTGTGCTGCTGTTTTCACCATCAAATAGTCGCCTTTGATTGTTAGTAATAGGTCGATCAGCTATAATGATGTTTTCAAAAACTTTTTCAGCTAGATGAAATATTTGAGACTGTTTCATCCATGATATGGTAGAATCATCAGTGACTAATGAAACCGGCATAGACAAATGTTTTTTAGCCAGACCCGCGCTGATCACTGACAATAGAGCATAGTCAACTGCGCGGGTATTATGGGCGTAGATTAATATTCCTTGTTTCATGTATCTAATAATTTTTCTACAGATCTACTCTTTTTGATATTTTGATAATGTTCAAAATATTCATTGGTTACTTGAAAGTATCTATCAAATATTTGATCACGGAACACTGTGAGATCGTCAATGAGTATAGGATTTTGATTGATATCCAATAACACCACTGAATGTATTCTACCCTTATTGATCAAGATTTCTACAAAAGTTAACAGATCTCTGTCTATGCGAAAGATACCGCCATTAGTGCCATACGTGAGATTAGCTTCTGAACGTTCTTTGAGAGTTTTTTTCTGAATAGAAAATGTCTGTTGATAATTAGCAAAATCCAAAGCTTTGGCGAAGTGTTCTTGCATGCGGTCTCCTAAATAAACTGTGCAGTTTATTTATTAGTTAGAGTTTGCTGGGGGAAATTAACTGCCGGTAACCGCGCCGACAGCTATTGTAGGGTTAGTGACTGTGAATACTGTACTGCTGGGAACCATTATACCTGTGGCAAATAAAGTGGATACAGACACAGTTAATGTGCCGTCAACAAAATCTTCCGGAGGTATGGTCGAAGGTGAATGCGGTCCAGTGGCAGGATCCACATAACCGTCGTTCCACAACACACGAATTTCTCCAGAAAGAGCAGTTCCTGTGCTATTGTTGGTTACACCGCCTGTACATCTAGCCTGTAGTTGCCAATTATTTGAACCGTATGGACTAGAAGCTGTGGCTGTGTAATATGTTTGAAATGCGTCTGTAACTCGATACCAATTTAAACCGTTACTGGGAGATATGCCAGTGCCGGGATTATTGCCTCCAAAACTTTGTGTGCCTGCTGAACTCAACAATGATGTCCATGCAGTATTTTGATTAGATGTTACACCTCCGCTTCTTGACGAAGAAATTCGTATCTGTCCGCCACTGTTAAAAAAATATCTTGCGGCATTCGCAGTTGGAAATGAAAAAGTTACAGTACAAGAACTTTGTGTAATCCACGAACCGGTTCTTGATTGCGACACAGCAGCGGTTGTGCCACTTTCTCCTGCGGCTACTATGAATCTAGTTGTGGTGATATTATTTGCCCAATCATCATACTGTTTCTGCGGCACATCTAGTGTGCCGGTATCAGGAGTAAATGATGACGTGTATCTGATTGTGTTTCCTTCAGCTACTTGCGCTGTAGTAGGATTAACACCGTTGATATGCTTGTAGGCATTGATGATGTCAAATCTAAGATTGGCCCACTCATTGATAGTGACTTTTTGACCTTCTGCTACAGCAACGCTATTGATCCTAGCCTGTTGTCCGTAACCTGAATTTCCAGAACCGTTGCCCAACACAGCAACTATCTTGTTTCTGATATCATTGTAATCTGCTTGTACGATTTTACTATTGACAGCTGGCATAGGGATATTTATTTAATTAAGAGGCCGTGACCACACTAAATGAATAGCTAGGGCTAACCACTGCGAAAGTACCGCTGGGTTGTAAAAGTCCTGCAGCTTTGAGTTCTGATGCAGTTATAGTTAATGTCCCGTTGACAAGATCTCCAGGCGCTGGAGCACCGAGATCAACGTAGCCGTCAGTAAGTGTCACCCTTAAGAACAACTGTGTAGCTGTGCCTGTGGAATTGTTCGGCACGTTAGTACGTGCTTCTAGTCGGTAATTATTAGCGGTGTACTGGTATGCCGCGCTAACAGCAACTTGATCATAGGTTTGAAAACTGTTGGTGAGAGTATAATAATTAACAACCCCTGTGTCAGCTCCAAACGACCGTGTACCTACGCTGGCTAAAAAATTAGTCCAAGCATTGATCTGTAGAGTAGACGAACCGCCACTCAGAGCGGTAGTGAATCTTACTTTACCACCGCTGTTGAAAAAATATCTTGCTTCATCAGCTGTGGAAAATGTGCAGGTCAACGTGGCTGTCAACGATGTAGACCACGAGCTTGAATATGTTTGACTAGCAGCAGAGCTCACAACTGACTGGCTACCTGCTATTTGAAAGCGGTTAGTGATAGCTGTTTCTAATAATGTATCATAATTACTGTTAGGCGAACTTGCTCCAAATCCGATAGGATCACCTACATTTACAGTAACTATTTCGGGTAATACTCCATCTTGATGAAATTTAATATTGATAATATCATATCTTAGCAAATCCCATTGTGCTTTGGTTATTATGTTTCCTGTGAATACATCGGAACTTTGCACAGTCTGCCCGTAACCTCTAGTAGCTGATCCTGTGCCAATCAAGGACTGAGCTTTGTTCTGTATGGTCACATACTGCGCTGAAGAGATGTCAGTCCCTATAGTCATTACAACACCAACGCTTCAATTATTTTAATACCTTCGTCATCGCTGGTTTCGAGAGCGACAGCAAATACTCTGTTGGCATCTGATAGTGCCAACATAGCACATCCGTTGTCTGCAGCAATTAAATCTTGTCCTTTTTTAATTTGACCAATGACCTTAACTGGGACCCGACCTTTGAGGGCCACATACACACCGCCTTCAAGATCTTTGTTCATCATAAATGCAGGATTATCGCTGATAACTCCTATAGCACGTTGATTTTGCGAACACGCAGTGATTTCTTTTTCTCCGCCAATTATCATAACTGTACCAACATCATACTCTTGGTCTGGAAGATATTTTTCAGCTAGGTCTGCATATCTTGCTGCTGTGGCTGTACCGTTGAAGATGTTTGCAGTGACATTAGCACTAACATCTCTAGCAACAATACTATACGCTGTAGCTGTTAACCGGGCTGTGCGATATTGTGTACTGGCTGTGCCGTCTGCCCATGTTGGGTCTACTCGAGCATTTGTTCTATCAATAAAAGTTCTGTCCACATTATCAGCTATACCTATAAACTGATTGGCTACAAGATTACCACTGCTGTTACGTATAGCCACTGTGGCCACTGCTGATCCTGGAACTGTAGCACTGCTGTCTAAGCCGTTTAACTGACCCGCATTAGCAGCAGTACTAGCAGATCCAATCACTGCACCTGTGAGTGTTCCTACTATGTTAGCTCCAGCAAATCCAATTTGTTTAGTAGCAGCATTAATGATCACATCGTTGTCATTGGCCAACACATTGCCTTTGTGACTACCAGTGGTATTGCCTGTGACTGCACCTACCAAAGAGCCAGTGAAAGTATTAGCATACACATTACTCCATACTAGTGCAGATGTGCCGAGAGTGTAGGTATTTGTATCACCCGGGATAACTCCAGTAGGTGTTAAAATAGCTATATCCCGCTCGTCTGTGGTTTCTGTTACTGTGATTCTGAATGTGATGTTATTGCCTAAGCGATTTTCTACGATCACCTCATCGCCATTTTCTACTCTAACTCGAAGATCGTTGCCGTCACCTAATTGAAATCCAGGATCTGTAAAGTTGACTTCAGATGTGAAGGCGGTTTCACCGATCTTAAGATACTGATCACTGGTGAACCCGCCTAGTCTATCTGCATTTGAAGCAGTGCCCCAAAATTTAAAATCGTCTGAACTTACACCTGTTTGAGACTTGGCCAGTGTAATACCTTTCTTAATTACTGTAAAATCATCAATGGGATTTTTGGTATTGTCAAGAGTAAATGCTATTTTGCTGGCTATGGCCACAGTTTTGTCGTCTGTGATCACTTTGAGTACAGTATGTGGACCTTCGGCTGTGGTCAGTGTACCATATACCACTGCTGCAGAAATAATACTGTTGCCTAAGTCGGGACTAGCAATGGGGCCTACCAGTGTGAAGTCAGTACCTGTATAAGCATACAATTGTTTTGCACCTGTGTCCCACCAAAAATCACCTGTGGATAATCCGCTGGGTGCGGATGCACTGGCTTCAGCTCCACTGGCTACTTTGAATCTTGCGCCATCATAATATTTTAATTTCTTAGTAGAAGTATCAAACCAAATCTGACCTGTGATAGATTTTGGAGGTGCGGTGGTATTTGCAAAATTTTCCAGTAGATGAACAAAATTTTCATTCTGCACTTCGCCGTAGCCTGCGTAATTTTTACCCACTAATCGCAAATCAGTAGTGGTATCAATTGTGCCATCTGCTACTGATGTTACAAACGCACCGCTAAATTTATTAACTTCGTATGACATGCTGTAATATTCCTAGTATGTTGTTATTTATGCTATATTATTCTTGCAGCAGCGGCCTGTCTTTGTTGCTCAAGTTGTAGATATTCTGCATCTGTTAAACTTGTGGTGATATTCAGTGCTTTTTGTCTGATATGTCTAAGAATCTTCCAATCTGTGCTGTTTAAAAATTCACGCTCTAGTCCGTTTGCTAGATCCTGTGCCTGTTGTACTGCTACATCTGCAGCCACAGCTATTATAGTTCTACTAGCAACATCAAAATTATGTGTTTGTGCTCTAAGCTGTTCGGCTTGAGAATCTGTGATTTCCTGCACAATCACAGTGCTGGGAACACTGGGTAGATAATTTAATAGCGCAACTACGGTATTGTTTTCTATACAGATATAATGCATGATTAACTCCAAATGGCCAAATAGTTTGCTGCTGGTGTATTCCTCTGTTCTGTATTTTGTACATATACTCTGATCCTATCGCTGAGATACGAATACTGACATCTTAAACTGTCGTCTCCGTTTACTCCACCAGCAAAATATATGGCATGAATAGAAGGGATAAATCCTATAATATTTGCCATGCTTTTTCCGACTGGTGGAAAAACGTCAAAGAAATTAGCTCCGTTATTAAAACTACCAACTTGATTGGTAAATCCCGAGGTACTAGACTGTTGGCCGCTGACAAAGGTATATTGAGGTAATCTACTGTCGACATATGTTTTTGTAGTAGCATGATTGTCATTCACCGGAGCACCGACCAGTGTAAGATAACCAGTCATAGTGCTGCCTGCCAGAGCTACTTTAGTGCTGTCAGTGGCAGTGACTGTGATGTTTTGTGTGCCATCAAATGATACACCGTTAATGGTTCTTGCAGTTTGTAACTGTGTTGCTGATCCTGCATTTCCAGAAACTGTACCTGTAACTGTGCCTACAAGATTAGCTGTGATAGTTCCTGCTGCAAAATTGCCGCTGGCATCACGTGCAACAACTTTACTGACAGTATTAGTTGTTGTGGCATCTACTGATAGTGTCACCGCAACCGTACTGTTATAGGAGGCCACAGCAGCACTGGTAGCTGTGTTAACCATGTTGACATAACTGCCTTTGGTTAATTGTTCCGTAGATAATGCATCCCAGACAATAGTTCCAGCCTGTGCCTTCAACACATATCCGGCTGTGCCTAATCCTAACATAGTAGTTGTACCAGCTGCTGTTTGATAAGGAATAGAACCAGCTCCGCCACCTGGAAGGTTTGTAGCTGTGGTTGCTAGGGTAGCTGTAGTAGCGTTGCCAAAAAAATCGTTGGCATAAATGCCGTTGAATTTATATCCTGTTATACCAAGATTAGTTGTGTTGTCGCCTATGATAGCGGGAGCGTTTGGTCCACCAAGGCCCAATGAAGTTGCAGAATCAACAAAGTTAACATCCGGACCGCTTGTGCCCATGTCAAAATTTAAACGTCCTGTGGCAGATCTAATTGTTGGTGTGCTAGAATCAACAAATACTCTAAGTTGACTACCGCTGCCTACAGTAATACCAGTGTCTGCAACATTCAACGAATTTAATGTTCCTACTTGGTTAAGAGACGAAAGTGTTATACCACTGTTTAGAGTCGTACCAGTAAGAGTAATTGCGGCTGCTGTGACTGTGATATTATTAGTGCCATCAAAATTCACACCGTTAATAGTTCTTGCTGTGGCTAATCTAGTAGCTGTGGATGCATTGCCGCTGAGTTGAGCGCCAACAAATTGATTAGCCTGTACAGTATTGAACACACTGATACCACTATTAGCAGTAACATTACCTGTAACGTCGCCAACAAAAGTTGCACTGATAGTGCCAGCTGAAAATCCACCTTCTGAATTTCGTGCAACTACCTTACCTATGCTGTTAGAAGATGTCGCATCTACACTCCAAGTGATTTCTGAACTGCCATCAAAATCTGAACCAAGAATATAGGTACCTTTTTTCAGGTAATTTGTTGTAGAACTTTTGACAGTGATGTCTACATCGCCGGTAAACGGTACTCCATTGATTAACCTCGCGGTCTGTAATTGAGTGGCTGTGGCTGCATTGCCCGTGACACTGCCATTGATTTTAGCTGTAGAGGATAAGTTTATACCGACTTGTAAATTGTTGTCAAATCCTGCAACACTGTTACTGCTGTTAACTACGAAAGCTGAACTGGTACATATCGCCAAAGGAACATCGTTGGTTTCTAAAAATATCACAGGCCGAGCAGTACCGTTGACATCATTTATAGTTGCCGATCTTGCTTTAGTAGAAAGAAATCCTTCAACTGACTCGGGCCCTATCAATCTCCATTCTGTGCCAGTGTAAGTGAATAGTTGATTAATTGGGGTTTTTAACCATAAGGCCCCTGCATTGGTATTAGGCGGTTCAGTGGCACTGACTGTGGCCGACCCAATGGGATTCCACTGTGTGCTATCATATGCATAGGCAGTGTCGTCTGTGGTATTGAACCAAATCTGTCCAGTGATCGGTCTCGAAGGCGGCGCTGTGTTGGCAAAATTTTCTAAGAGGAACACAAAATTTTCATTTTGTGTTTCACCATAGCCCACATAGTTTCGACCCACTAGCCCTACACTGGTAGAAGTATCTATGGTACCATCGTCTAACACTACTAGCTGTGTACCGTTAAATCGGTTAATAATATACGACATTTAATTCGCTCCTAGGTCTATTATGGGGGCAACACTGTGTCAGTTTGATGTGCCCACACACCACTTACTATTTGAAACAGTTTGATAATTCTTGTCACAGATACACTAGCTGCTGAGATAGTAGCTGGAGGAAAGCTAACGTTTGTTAATGCTAGACCAGTAGCACCGAATCCGTCAGTTTGGAACGATGCTGTTGAGAATGATGGAGGAAGTGAATTAATTTCTAGACTTTGTGCATTATTGCTGATCAAACTGCATAATACTCTTGCATACGTGAGTGATCTGTATTCACTAACTGGAGCAAGATTATTTAAGATATTAGCAATAATATAGGTATTAGATTTACCATCAGACAAATCAATTGAAAAAATCAAAGGTCTTGATTCTATCCTATTGTCAGTGTATTCTTTAGTAGCGGCATCTTGAGCAGCTGTGGGATCTGCTAGGCCGGTGATTTTTGGAGAACCTATTAACACCACATTGCCAGAGCCATCTGGTTCTAATTCAATATCATAGTTAGACGACACTGTAGAAATTCTATGATTTTCTAATCTCATTTGTGTGACTGGCGGGGTACCTGGACCAATGTTAACAACATTTTGTGTACCGAACGCGGTAACACCTGGAATGCTAGTAATTGCAGATCCTAGACTGTTACCATCTATTACCTTGGTGGTGCCAATATACAGTGCTTTGCCTGCTGCTAGATTCAATGTTTCTGATACATCTAACCAGTTACTGGTATTGTTATAAGCAATGGTTTTATCTGTTCCGCCTTTGATCGTGATGCCGGCACCATCGGCAGTGACGTTTGTGGGGACCGCTACATTAGCAATTATCACATTCTTATCTTCTACTGTAAAAACGCTGGTGTTTAGAGTAGTTGTGGTTCCTTCAACTGTGAGGTTGCCAGTTACTACAAGACTGCCCCCTGTGGTTATTACACTGTCGGTAAAAGCCGAATAAAGTCCTATGGTTCGAGCAGCGGCATTAATAACTATAGCATTTTCTTGATTAGTGCCCTTGCGTACATTAAGCACTAAATTTTTATCGGTAGCGGCATTGGAAATTAATACATCGCCACTGTTAACAAACAGATTGGCTTGACCTGCCGATCCTACCACAATTCCTAGATCTGTGGTTATTTGGAGCTGTCCGTTGATAGCGTTAGAAGTATCTGTTCTCACATACGTAGTAGCTAGAGCTCCGCCAAGTCTTTCACTGTTAGTACAGGTCACTGCAAATTTTAGCCCTGCTAATGTGCCTGCGTTAAATCCAGGCTGTATACTTCCGGAAAATCCTATGATTTCTATCTTCGGAGTAAAACTATCTTTGGCAAAAATACCCAACAGTATACCGTTGTTATATAACAAGGTTATAATTTTAGTTTGATTAAGTGTATCTAAAATACTCTCAACTTTTAATCCACTCAATCCCTGTATAGCACTATAGGCCGGTGCTAATAATATTGCAGTAGTGCCATCAAAGAAATACAACTGCTGCGCAGTATTGTCAAACCAAAGATCACCTATAGCCAATGTCGATGGTTGAGTACTGGATATAGTAGCTGAACTAACTGGTACAAAATCGAAACCATTGTATATCTTAAGTTTTGACTCACTGGCATCAAACCATAGTTGTCCTTTGATAGGATTCAACGGTGCCGTGATATTGGAAAAATTTTCCAGCAATTTCACAAGATTTTCGTTGAATGCTTCGCCGAATCCGCTGTAGTTTTTTCCGATCAGTGTGAGATCTGTGGATAGATTATCTATTTGTCCATCAGCAACTGTTGCTACTATAGTCCCATCTGTTTTGTTTATCTGATATGCCATTTGTGATTTCCGTTTAGAAAGCCGGAGGTCCGGATCTGATTATATAATTTATAGTTAAAAAAGGATTCATCAGACCCACAGCAGTTCCAAGTGTAACTCCTACTGGTTTCTTCACTCCGCCTGAATCCTTGAGATACTGTGCCTGCCCTGGTGCTGTTGGACCTAGTCCAGAGGTAGCCAACGGGTCAAGAGTAGTTGTTACTGCCACTGCAGAATAGTCTTGTGTAGCTGTTCGCAGTGTGTGACTGTGCTCTGGTAGATTAGCTAATGTTAAACTTACTGAATTCTGTCCAGCAGATCCTGCAATCACAGTAGCCTGTACATCGGGTACCCTACCTGCGGTGCCGCCACCTGCATCTACATATCCTCCTGTGGCCACAGGTATAGTACCGGCATTGTCCATGTTGTCTTTGCCCAAGGCAAATCTTCCTCTAAGATCTGGCAGTCTAAATGTGTTGACTCCGATCAACGATGCAGCACCATTATAAAATACACCTATGATATCGAATAAATCTCCGAATTTAGTTCGTTCAATTTCAGATCCATCACAAAACAAATATCCATCCGGTGCAGTGGTTCCTGCATAGGGAAGGATAGCTCCTATAGGAACTGCAAGATCTGCCATGAAAGCTTCTCTGGTCTGTTTAAGCAGACCGGAACTGGCCAGCGATGCTTCACTGGGTCTATAGGTTAATACAAAATCTCCCTTTTTACTTTTGTTTGGCACCGGAGCAGATTTAGATGAAATGATGTTTGAACTTAGTGTGCAATTAAATATTTTAGTGGAAGCGCCGATCTGTCCATCAAATTGCACAGCAGGCGATATCACATCCCCTGCAAGTTGAAAACTGGTTATGGAAGATAACGCTGTGGCAGTATTGGCATTTCCGCTGATGTTTCCATCTAACACACCTTGCAGTGTATCTGCTATCACAGTCTTGGCTCTCACATTATTCCATCGTCTCAAACTAGTTCCAAGATCGTAGGTGTTTGTGGTTTTAGGCTGTACAACGTTTGTCTGTAGTATTCCTGTAACATCTATACCACTACCTACTATAAGGTTCTTAGTAATGGCCATACCGCCTGTGGTTCTGATACTTCCGTTACTGAAATTGGTGCTTTCAGTTGTGTTGTTGACAATCACGGATCCAGAAAATACTGCACTGCCATCAACATCAAGTGCTTGAGAAGGATTAGCTTGATTAATACCCACTCTGTTGTCAATTACCTTGATGATTGTAGAAGGTATACCATTTCTATTGGTTTGAATATCTATGGAACTACCGGCTGCAGAATTATAAATTTTAGCCGCAGTAGCAGAAGCAGACAAACTAAATGCACCGTCTATGCCCAAGGTAATGCCGTTGTTGTTTCTTACATTCAATCCAAAATCTGTGGTGTTTATTACATCGGTTCTGAGAAATTTTCCAGCCTCGACTTCGATGCCGCCTACTGACAGCGCCTGCGCATTTCGAGCTGTACCGTTTAATACAGGTAAAAAACCTCCCACAAAATTTGCTATTTCGGGACTGGTTGCAGGGGCGTTGATGTTGATACCTGCTCGCACAGTGTTAAATCCAGAAATAATGGTTTTAGGAGTAAAACTATCCTTACTGAAAATTATCACTGGGATATCAGCTATGTACAATATTAAAATAAATCTAGTAATATTATCTGAGTCAGCTACTCTTTCAACTGCTGGCCCGTATCGCAAACCATCCACAGTGCTTTCGTTTGGGCCTACTAAAATCCATCTAGTGCCTGTGAATATCCGCAACTGTTGGTTTGTGGTATCGACCCATAATTCGCCTACTTTGCTGTCCTCGACTGCAGGTTGACTGACACCTTTTTGTATACCAGATGCTGCTTTCCAATCAGTATTGTCCCACAACATCATAGTACCATTTGTACTATCATACCATAACTGACCCTCTATAGGATTTACTGGTTCGTTGGGTGATGCAAAATTTTCTAATAAATTTAAAAAATTCTCTGCAATAATCTGTCCATATCCAGTGACGTTACGTCCTGGGAATGTTAATGTAGTATCTGTGCTGGATGTATTGTCAAATACTGTCAGCGGACTTTTATTTTCTTTATCAGTGAAGTTAACTATATAAGGCATGATTATACCTCAGTGAAGCCAGTTAGGCTTTGCACACGTATGGTGTAGTCGATCTGCAGCAATCTATTCAATGATTTTTGCACAGGGTGAAATATCACATGTGTGAGCAATTTTCCTTCTGTGCCATTAGGTCCTAGACTCTTTAGGCCTAATTCGTCAAATACAAATTCACCGTTCATGTCAACGCTGTTATCAAATGCTTCTTGGCCTAATGGTTCACCGTAATCTAACAAGCAAGTAATCAAAATATCACTGTATGTTGCGCCACTGATATGACGAATTTCCATCTTGTTTCGTATTGGGTCTTGATTTTCAATAGCATTTTGATCCACAACCTTTTGATAGGTTTGATTATATAAACTAGAATTCACTCCCACTGTGTTGGGTGTAAGATATGTGATAAGTCCTGTGGGATCTACCGTGGTTCCACCTGTGCCAAAAATCATTTGATACACTGTTCCGTAGCCCTGATTGCTGAGACTGTTAACCATGGCCACACTCATATTTTCATAATGAATAGCATTTCTTTTGTCCACAAAAACTTCTTTAGTTTCGGGATCGTGTATTTTGATATGCCCTTCGAAATGAAATCCACCGGTTTCATTGGGTTTATTTTCAGTGTTCTGTTGTGCTGTGTCTGGATTTTTTGGCATATTATTCTCTTGTGTTTCCATCATCATATATTTATTCAGGTAGCGCCGTGGTCTTTTCGCTAATGAATCTAGCTATTGTAGTGTTGTTGTCGGGCAACGGTATACCTTTGCTGGCAGTGATATCACCTCTCTCATACCAGGTTTTTCCTAGTCGTCTCAGCACACTCACTCGTGTGCCTGCAGGCAACGCAGTTGTAAGCCTTATAAAAGCTGTGGATCCGTCTACACTGAATTCGGCTTCTTGCAGCTGATCAGCTTGCGGACTATAAGCACCGTTGGCTTCTATCCAAACACTTTGCGGATCTTTACGTAATCTACGGCCGCCGGCAAATACTTCTATCTGATCACAAGGCCCGTGTGTAACAGGTATAGTGTCTCTATACCAAGTACCGCTTCGTGTACTTTTTGCAGGGACGAAACTTAACGGACCGATAGTCTGTGCTGATCCTATTGTAGAATCATCTGGGGTACCATTACTGGTAAAATCAACACGTTCCTGTGTTTCATTATACGGTATAGTTTCTGAATATCCAACATCAACTATTGCTGTACCAACTGCATAATTGTCAGCGATCGCTGTACCTTGACTACCTCTACGCAACTGGCCTAATGTATTACCAATTTTGGTCATGTATTCAATACGTTCGCCGGCGATCGATATCACTCCCGGAATATTTCTTGAACTAATTGGGTCACTGAGAGTTGTAGCATCATCTACCTGCATTTCAGTATCATAATAATTCAACATTCTCTGTAATTTTACTATGCCTTTGGCATATCTATTATAGTGATATATATTCAACATATCTTTGTGAATCTCATAAGCCACAGGTAGACTAAATGTATTTCTACAGAAATTTAGAATTTTAATGTCATCTGTAAGTGTAGATTCTGTTTTTAAATAAACCACAGCACGGGGCAGCGACACAAAATAGTCTTTTTCCTGTCGAAGACGCTGACCATTTTTATAAACCCAGACATAACTAGCAGACAACGGAGGTCTAGATAATTGGTATTGAGCTTTGCCGCCAACTGTATGATCTGTGATGATATCTAAAGATGGATATTCGTTAAACCACGTGATATCTATTTTAGAACTGGTAGAATCCCCTGTGTAGTTTAAATTCACTGCAGAATCAATTATTAGACTGTTGCCTTGTATAGCATATTCCGATCTACGATCATTTTCAATCTTAATACTGTCTCCTATAGACAGTGACGCGGCATTAACCGTTAACACTTTTGTAGGGCCATCAAACACCCAATCGCTCACATATGTTTGCAGTATTCCGTTAACATAGACCGTAACATTAACTGGAAGTATACTTCCTCCAGTTTCTAACGGATCTTGACCTAGTGTAAAAATATTATTAGTACCATCGTACACCGCAAACACAGTATCCGGTCCTGTCAACACTACACCGTTGACTTCAACAATCATAGAACTCACAGCTGAACCACGAGTCAACTCCGTGAATCCGTCTAGATCAAAACTTCGTGTGCTACCTTCAAAATACACCGTCTGAGAATTTACCTGTACTATAGCTACCCCTGTGCTGTCAGTATCGGCGGCAGATTCGAAGCAGACGATTTTGATTACATCGCCTGCTAGTGGAAAGACTCCGAAATCTACCAATGTTCTACCAACAGCGTCGACTACATCTGTGCTGTTGCGGAATCCCACATCAACTGCTTTACCATTAACTGTGACAAATATTTGAGATGTGTTATCATAGTTGGCATTAGTTAAAAATAATCCTGTATTACCATCTGCTGTATAGGTTTGATAATCTAGAATTCCTAGCCCGCCTATACCGATTGATAGAATTTCAACCACTAGTCCGTCTGCAGGAGCTGTGACAAACTGCACAGTTTGAGCTTGTTGATCTATTACATAGTCTGTATCTAATATTTTAGGCACATTGTTCACATATACGAACACTGATTTAAATTCCAGCACAGTCTGGCCTATAGCAAAGTTTTTGTCAATGCCGTTGGCTACAGAGATCTTAGATTGCAGTGTTGCATCACTAGGCACTGAATTGTTATAAACTTTAATAGAAACACTCTCTAGGACCTGACCTGGTACATTTTCTTCAGGAGCTGGAACATGATCTGGTTCTACAAATTTTCCGCCTGTAATAGCAATTTCTTCTGCGGTTGTTCCTGTGGCTGTGAAATATGCTCCACTTATTGCTGACAATGAGCCGCCGCTGAGTTTGGTATCTAAAATATTGTCGTCGGTTATAGAAACACTACCGTCACTTTCTATAGGACGAAAGATCAACGTGTCCTCATTGTCAACCAACAAATACTGACCTATTTGTATTCCATCTGTGATGCCATTGCCTACAAATGTTGGCATTTCTGCAGCAGGATTAACCCCTGTGCTAGAATCATTGTTGGCTGTATAAAATTCGTCGTCTACACGCACAGTGACATTGGTGTTTTTGCGCTTGATATAGATATTGATTTTTTGATCCGCAGTAGGAACATACGGTAATCTCACTGTAAATATTTCCCAAAACAACTGCCACTCTTCCGATATGCCCGGAATAATGATGTTTCCTGCGGTGTCAACACTGTTTTTTAATGCTTTGTATAATACACCATTAACTTCTACAATTTCATTTTTCACATATACCGCAGTAGAATCTACAAAAGATCTTATGCCATCTACTATAAAGTAATAATCTGCACTGGTTTCAACCGAATCCCAATTATCTGTAAACCAAGGCAGCGCATCCCATCCGCCAGTGACATCAAAAGTAGTGCCTTGTATCTGAACACCGCCAAAATCAATGCCGGTCATTAACTGATTTAATTCTTTACCGACCATTCCCGATGTAGGAGTATACGATTGATTAATTCTATTCACTGCATCAAAAAGCGTGATATTTTTATCATATGTAACTGATATTATATCTCCTGCACTAGGAGCCTGATTAAAAATCAGTTTACCTCTTAGTAGAGAGTAACTGTCAGTGGTCTGATAATACAAATTCACAGTATACTCGCTGGCCAAAACCACTTGATCGTTTTTCAGTATAGAGATTCGAGTTTTATCTCTAGTGGGAGCGTAACTGAGAGCAAACACAGCCGTACTTCCGTTAGCTGTGAAATTTTGAGCCTGCGTCAACGATTGATAAATTCCCACTGTGGCCAATCTATCAAATTTTATAGACACGTCAAAGGTTCTAACTTTGGTGTCTCCGATCACTGCCACAGCTTTTGCTTGAACAGCAGTAGTAGAATTACCGCCAACTAGTGTTACTAATGGGGCTCGAGTGTATCCAGTACCTGTGGTCAGCATGCGGATACCGGATACTTTACCGTTGGCAATAAATGCCTGAGCAGTAGCTCCAGTTCCATTACCTTCAATCAATACTCTAGGCGGGACTGAATATTGTGTTCCGCTGACATACACTTGTATGGCTGTTACTGAGTAACCTCGATTATCAGCCCACCATTTCCATGGATATACGTCTAGTTCCGGACGAGAAGATGTAATAGGAACTACTGCTCCATCTATTATAGAATAAGTTGGGGGGAGATCAAAATCTGCCGTGGTTTGTGCATAATTTTCTACGGTATCATATCTACTGACGTATTCACGAACTTTGGTTCTATAAGGTTTGACCTCATCGATATAATCTTGGAAGCTGACTAAATTATCATTCTTATAGTTTAGCTTTTGTTCGAAGGCTCCCACATTATGTGTAGCATTTAGAAAACTAGTTTTGAACACCCAATCAACATACTGTTGTTCACTTAATACCTGTCTAATTGCAGTGAAAAATAATTTGTTCCATTCTACTGCGTAATCGCCAACAAAAATATCTTCTTTAACTGCGGCAAAAATATTTCGTAATTCTCTGGCATTTTCTACGTCATATGTAGTGGTATCAAATGCCTGTGTATTGTCAAATCCCACACCAACAATTGCGGTATCATACAACGAGACGTCTAATTTAATAGTGCCGTTTTCTCTACTGATTATAGAATATCTGTCAAGAAAGGTTTCTCCAGTGTCTGCGATTTTCTCAAATACAGCCCATCCGCCGGATGTGTATTCTTTGATTTTTATGATATCACCTACGCTAACTTTGGTGTTGATCTCATCATAGATGCTGTTGTATTCTCTAATTATTCTAAGGTTTGAATCATACCCCGATTTGGTCCAATTTATCCTAGACCAATATCTAGTAGTATCGAATGCCTGGGATTGACTGCGGAAAAATACTCCGCGGGTGTTGTCCCAAGAATAAATGCTCCAAAAATTATTAAGGGTAGCGTCATTTTTAACTAATACTGCAAAATATCTTACTTGTACATTTATGTTGCTGTATTTTTTACCTCTATTGGTTAATATCACCTGTGATATTCTTCCTTGGCCATCGATCCTACAAACCGCAGAAGCCTTGATACCATCTCCACTGATAGTTATTGGTGGACCTTCATATAGTTGAGGTGATGTTCCTAGGATAGCTGCTTTGGGTTTATATCCAAATCCGGGATCTACAATATCAATTGTATCTAGTTCGCCGTTGATTAAATTACCACGTAATATCGCCTGTTTGATTCTCACTGTTCCCACAGTCTGTAGATCTTGATCATTGTCCACAGCGACATCAAAGATATTCAATACTTCGCTGGGTTCACTGTCTACTTTGTTGAGATTTGTGAAATCAATAGTGTCTGCAAACATCTCTTTTTTAAGAATATTGTTAATATATTCTATGGTGATTTTTAATGCCAACACCCGGTCAACAAACATAGTTTGTCTAGGACGATAATTAATACCATATTTTTGTTTAGCTGAAAGATCAGTGTTAGGAACCCTATTACCTGCTATATCAGAACCCACCAAACTGTCAATCCATTTATTTTCTAATTTCTTCGACGGCAAACTGTCTGCTACTGCTTCTGTCAACAGTTGATATTCGCTGTGTACAGGAACCTGAGATTCTAGATTATTTCTCAACTGTATGTTCAACAGTGCCGTATCTGATTGTATAACTGAATTGAAATTATATGTTACAAACTTGTCAGTGTCTATAAACGCAACATATGCTACCCCAGATCCGTTAGGATTAGCAATTAATCCTGCAACTTCTGCAGCTGATCGTTTTCTGTCAGACATTCCTATAGGCACTACAGCTTTGTTTTTTACCCAATAATAATAGTATGTTTCGCTAACTGCACCAGTATAGGTACTGAAGAACTGTTTAACACTATAGACATCGTTATTGGGATATAATGGTTGTCCGCTAATGCCTTGCGTTAATCCGAGATTAGTATCAGCTAGAGCTGCCCATTCGTTGGGCAACAGCACTGTCTCTACCCATTCAAACACATCTATACTTGCGCCAGGCACTAGTTGATTCCATGCACCTAGACGATATGCAGCATCGTTTTGTTCGGCGTATTGAAACTTAGCTGTGCCAATGTTCCACCATAATTTTCCTACATTTTTTTCCAACCAATTCACTGAAGTATCTACTACTACTTCATCTGTGCCTATAGAATAAATCGCAGGATCATAAGCAGTTTTAAATTTAATTTCCTGTTCTGCTATGTTTAAAATTTTACCGGCAGCAGCATTGATATAATCAACATCTTGAATTTTGATATTTCGTACATTGTCGTACAATTCTATTTTCTTGATCTTTCTAAGATCAATCAACGGCTGTTGGATAGTCAACGGAGTCCACGACACAGCATCTTGAGCAGCAGTAAACAATCTTGCCAGGCCTTGACTACTGTTGGTAGTTGTATTTTTATAGTAAGGAGACCCTACTAATATTTTATCTCCCACACAGTCTATACTGGATCCAAAAGATTCATCTGCTTGCAGACTGGATTCTAATTTTTCAGTAAGGAAAAATACTTGATCTTTTTTATCAAACACATAGACACCGCCCGTAAATCCCTGTTCTACAAAGAATCGTGTGTTGGCATTATCAAATGTAGTGCCCTCGAGTATGTCAAAATTTATAGGAAGCGATGTTTTAGTATTTCTTGCGCCTACCGCTATTTTTGCAGCATTAGGACTGATTGATACTGCATATCCAAAATACTCGTTGGCGTATATGTCAAAACTCTGTAATTTCTGTTTCACACGGAATTCTGTTACAGATTGGTCTAATTCTAACAAATACACTGACCCTCGGTCTTGATAGTTTATGTCTGCTCTCGGACTTGATACCACTAATGTAGTTCCGGTAGAGTCTATGTCCATAGAGAATCCAAACTGATCACCAGTGCTGATAACTAGGCCCGAGTCGATGTCTGTGAATGAGGACAGTGATCCTGCATTTATCATTTGTGTGAGTTCATATGAATCATATGACGTTTTCTTATACACAAATATTTTACCGGATGATACTGTGGTACTATCTCCCACCTGCTGCCAATTTGAGCTATTGGATGGATCCTCATTGTAGCTGCGATATGTACTATCTGGTCCTAAAAACGCATCTCCTAGCTGATAATATTGGTACGAATTGCCTGGCGATCCCTGATATCTCACCACTTCGCCTTCTACATATTCTACATCTCCGCGCCATACGCCCCGGTAATTAGCAAAATACTGACCGTCACTGTCGGGAGCACCGATGACTAATATACTGCCATCTCTGCTCATGGTCATTGAAAAACCAAATTGATCTCCCTGTTTTACTAATTCTGCTTTTTGCAGATCTGTTAGTAGACCCGTAGTAGTAAACTCCTGTGTAGATCCATCATCCTCCACAGAGATGTTAGTTGGCAAAGAACAATGTGTAGATATGTCACTGACTTTCAGCCAGTTCTGTGATTCTAGCGTGATAGTGCTGCCGTCCGATGTTGATCCATCTAGGCTCTGCCAAAGATTTCCGCGGACTGCTTCTGCTATAGGATCTTGAGCTGCTTGCCATACTATTTCGCCTTGCTTGTATGAATCAAACAAGTTGTAGATTCCCTTGTACAAAGGGTTTTCCATGTGTGTCCATGCTGACCCAGTGAATTTATAGAGATACACTCTGCCTGTGTTGTTGTAAGATCCAATAGCGGACACTGCCATGTAATACTCAGTGCCGTTTACGCCTATGGTTATTTCAGATCCAAACAGTTCGTTGTCTGAGGGTCTTGGTGAAACGAATGCATCAGTGTTCACATATCTACCATTGACAAATTGATATATGGCAATCATGCCCTGTTGATAATAACCCGGGTCTCTACCAGATCCTGTTAATGGTATACCCGTGACGTGTTGTTCCCAATCATCAGTGTTAACAGCTAAATCAGTGCTACCATCTCCTATTGCAGTGTTGGCATTTTTGGCACGGTATAATCTGCCGCCGTACAAAACAATTTCATCCTGCTGATAAAATACATCAGCTGCCCATTGTCCCATAAAACTACTGGTTGCGCCGCTGGCTAAAGGAGCGCCTATTACAAGATATTTGCCGTCTGGACTTACTGCTATTTTTTCTCCGAACGATCCCACAGCAATATTATAGAATCCAGAAGGCGGTGCAACAATCTGTTTTAAGGCTAATCCTGTATCAGTTTCTACATAAACGTTGACAAATCCAGATCCCGGTATACTGACTATAACATGTTTGAGATTATTATCGTATATGACCTTAGTACCTGCACCCAACGGTGAGGACACTGAGAAATCTGCAACTGTTTTTGCAGTATATAGTTTATTTTTTTCTATAACTTCCCATTGTTCGTTGCCGTTATTATCAACAAAAACCAAAGATTTATTTTTCAACAAGGCTGCACTGCGCTGATCGATATTAGCATAATCAGAGAATCGTGCAGATGTCAACAAGATAATATAACTTAATGTACTGGTATCTATTTCAGGATCTTGAATGTCCGCATTTACCTCTACTGTGACTGTGTTATTAGTCACTGCTGTAACTCGGAAAAATCCTGTGAGATTAATTATGTCACGGATACCTATAAATTCATCCACTGCGATTGCATGTGGTTTATTAAGTGTCAGTGTTACCACAGTGTCATCAACCCTGACCACTGTTTCAATGTATGCCAATTGAGACTCATTTGCTCTCAATACCGTCCAACTGCTTTGATAAAAAGCAATCCAGATATGATCATTTTCATCAACTGTAGAAATATCTAGAGAAACTAGATCATCCATGGTTGCAATTAGATGTTGGTACTGGCCGGTGCTCACATAGCCTGCTGTTTGTGTAGGCAGTGTGTCTGTTGAGCTAGGTAGAATTCCCACAGTGTATGGCACAGGAGGTATGGTGAAATCACTAGCAGTAAGTCTGTAATATTGATCCAACGACTTTGCAGTTTCTACGTTGTTCACTATAAACAACTGAGGATTCAACAAAAATTTATTTTTAATCAGTTGAATTTCTATTTCAGTAAATTGATCTGTACCTCCGATCCTACCAAGTAAAAATGCCCACTCTTCATTGAGTTGTATGCTAGCCGAGCCACTGCGGCTGAGTTTGTTAAAGATTTTAGTAATAGAATTACTGGTGCCTTTTTCTCTAATAAATCCCTGATATAATTGAAATTGGCTTACCGGGTCTTCTGCAAGATTCTGTAGGTAATCTCGCTGTTGATATCCCACTGCATGTCTTGCCAGATCACGCTGACTCTGGCTAATGCCTTCTGATGATGTTTCGAAGTAATCACTGAACTGTTTGATCTTATAGTCAAAATTTGCCACTAACTGTTTTTGTGGTTGTGAATCTAATTTGACCCAGTTAACATCATTGAACTGCTCAGTGCCTAACTGGTTAACTAAGCTGGTCCAATTGTATGATTTATATGCAACAATATCTCCTAGTTTGTAGTCTTGGAAAGGTTTCCAGATCTGAATATCAACATTGTCAAATAAGAATCCTGGACTAGTGTAATCTCCATCCCAATCTACTGTTCGGAACGCCTGCATTTTAATTCGGCCTTGACGATATCCTGTGGTTTTATCATATATGATATCGTTAAACACTGTTCTGTCATCAAATATTGTCACATGTTCTTTAAGCACAAAGTACAGTTTTGCATAAAATAAACCGTCTGTGGTATTTGTGGTTTCCACTGTGACTGTTTGAAAACTTCTGTTCACGTTGATAAATCTCGGAGCCAGCGGTTTACCGTCAGCCTTTAATACTTGATAATCGTAAAATCCATCTAGAATATTATCAGACACACCCACAGGCACAGATATTTGCAATTTTTGGGCTGAGGGGCTGAGAGTTATTATAGCTCCGATATCCCAATTGTGCTTGGTCCAGAACATGAATTCTTTACAGGCACTTAACCAATCTTGACTGGTTTGATTTATAGGATCATAATTGTCAAAAACTAAACCTTGGCTTTTTAGATAACTTTCGTACCCTAACAAAAAATCAACCACTTGTTGGATGCTGGTCAGCCTTGTGCCGTAGCTGATCTTTCTAGTAGCTATAACATTGAATGTTTTTCTTCTTTGAGCTTCCACTGCTCCGATGCGAGGTATATTTCCTAGTTTCTGCCAATTAGTTCTATCAAACTCTGAACCGCTATTATGTGTTTTTAACGCACGATAAAAATTGCTTTGATATCTTACCAGCACTCCGTTATTGTAGTTCTTGTCCTCAATCCAATTAGTAAACGATTCGCTGACTCCGCCGACTGAAATCACAGGATCTTGTTGGCTGGCTAGAGGTTGGTGATAAGTGAAATACGGTTGTATATTATCGTAGCCTTTGACCAACCATCCTCCTTGAGTTTTTTCAAGGATAACTCCGCTGTATGTGATACTAGATATAGGACTGCTGATGTTGAATATGATATCGTAGTTTTCAGGGGGAATAAAAATACTAGACGTAGTAGCTGCCGGACTCTTCGAATCTAAAAGGAATTTCTGCTGCTGTTGGTCAACAAATCCGCTCATCCTGTATGATAAACCCACATCAAGTTTTGATATCTTGTCTTGCAATGTGCTGGCAGTCATACCGCGTGAGTTAGTATAGCTGACCAGATATTTCACAAGTCCGACAGATACCTCACTGGTTACCGCTGGTGCCAGGTCAGCAGCGTTGACAAACAATTCGGTCGCTGAACTGACGTATTGACCTAATTTATTCAACTGTGTGATTGATCTATCAAAATTATCTGTGATATATTCGAATGGTTTCAATAAACACATTGCTTCGATAACAGCAAATGGCCATTCTGAACTAGATCTCCATGCATATTCTACCGGGCTAATATCTCCTAATACGAAAGGTCCGCGATTATTGATCAACGAAAATTCCTGTGCTAGGGTAGAAGACAGCGGACTCAACAGTTTACCATCCCCATCAACAGGTATGTGATTTATCAATCCAGGACGCTTGTATCTATCATAACGACCGGCTCGAATACCTTTGCGAATTATTCCAGCTTCGAGGTCTTCCCATAAAATCAAGTTATTACTAGTATATGGGGCTGCACCATATTCAGCCTCCCACCATGTGGGCTGTTCTGAGAATCCCAACATTTCCCAAGGACAGCGATGTGGTCGGTCTGTGTCATAGAAATGCTGATATACTCCTCTCCACCACCCGGGAAGGTTTTTGGTCCTAGTCGGATCCGACATATTTGAATAGGTGTAAGTGAATGAATTTTCACTGTCAAAATATTCATTTAAGGTATAGTTGATGTTGGTGTTTTGAATCCACTTTAGAAAATCCTGAACAACTATAGAATCTAGTTGTGATTTATTATACTCGCCAACGCCGTAGTATCCGCCTAATATAGCATCGATATCAAATACCGCGGTATCGTACTGCTGTTTGATATTGTTATAAATTCTCAGTTCAAATTCTAATAGTAGATCATCTCGAAAATCGTTATATGCAGCGGTGATGCTGCCGTCGTGTCCTTGTATTACTAATCTAGGTTCTTGATATGTATCGTCAAGAAATTTCATCGGTAGATATTTTTTATACAGTCCCATCGATGTTGGTGTAGGCGGTATGTAATTACTAGCAGTTGACACATACTCTCTAATTTCAATTATGTCGCCTTCTTGCAGTTCTACTAGCAATCTCACAAACCCAAAGGTTGATACAAATTCATAGTCTTTGGTATTGGCTAACTGTATCCCGTTCACATACACATACACTGCGCGAGTGCTGAGAGTTTGTAGATCAAATTTTACTGATAGGGCAAAAGTTGTTATGCCAGTATCTTCGACTACTGAGGTTATAGCTGTATAAGCACCGGCGCCTAACATATCAGAATATGCAAATGCATCGGTGGATTTTTTAGTAGCTGTCAAGCTATTCACTATGTCATCTAAAAAATCAGAAACATTATCATTAAAATCAATTTCAGTAGATCGTATTATCAGGTTGTTCTTGAAATCAGTATAGGACTTTTGTGAGTATTGCAGAGCCTTGATTATATTATGTGTTTTATCACAAAGGCTCATAACTGCTAGAGGAGCTACTCCGCTGTGTTTAAGAAATCTTTTGGAATGTTGTCTGTAATCTACTAAATCTCTAAGATTACCAAAACCTGGCATAGTACCTGTGAAATCGATATCCCATTCTACTGCGCTAGAAACGTGATCCAACGCCTGTCCTAATGTGAACGATGTCAACTCTGCGTTGGAGGGATTTTTTTCTATACCTACTGGTAATTCATAATATCCCTCATCGGGTTCTTGATCTACCAAAATTTTGATCACCACAACATCGTTGACTGAAAATTGTGTAGAAAACGTAAATACTCCTCGCTGTCTAGTCCATGTTCCTTGATATTTTGTGCCGTTAACATAGAAGTTGATTCTAGGCTCTTGAGAGATTGCTTCCCATCTTACTGTGAAAAATCGCAATATATTTGTGGCAGTATCTACAACCTGACTGTCTATTATAGGTTGTAGATAATCCTTAGATAATTCTCTCCATCCGTTGGCATAGGTATTTGCTATTTTATAGAAACCTGTGGCAATTTTTTTGTTCGCTGGTGCCTTATTGATAGTATAATCAAAAGTGTCAACATCCCAATTAAAATCAAACTGTATGTCTCCGATATTATCTATGTTTAGATAACTAATCCGAAAGCCCAATTCACTGTCAATATTACCAGCGCCAGTTTTGTAACTGATAATTGGCGAACCTTGAAATTGTGTATCTGCATAAGTAGCAGTATCGCTAAAACTAACTTGATTGCTGTCAAATACATCAAATCTCGGAACTTGATTCACCGAGGTTTTAGCCTGACTCGCAGTCCATGCTGTGCCTGTGTAGTGAAACATTTTGCCCTGATTCACAGTGCCTCGGCGGACTAGCACAGATTCGTCTCTGAGAGAATCGCTGTCATCTGCAGATATTAAATGTATTTGTTTTCGATTGTTGTGAGTAATAAAACTAACAGTATAAATCCGATTATTAGCAAGACTGTCTGTGTCGGCCACTACTAGAATTCTAGCTCCCTCAAACAAAAATTCACCGTCTATGTTATATCCTGGAGATCCTTCTATATTAGAAAATATGTCTGTGGTATTGGTGTCGATATAATCTACTGTTTGTTTGGCTGTAACTCCGTGATTAAACAATCTAAGACCAGCTACAAATTCTATAATAGGACGTTTGGCTCGAGCTGATTCGGCCGCAGGAAAATCTTCACCTCTGCTCTTATAAGCCTGTTCTAGCACACTTCTGTGGAACCAACGATTATACCTACTCCAAGGATTTTTGTCTGCACTATTTCTAGCAATAGTAATGTAGTCTTTGTATGTGGCAAACTCAGATGCGTCGTCGAACGGTTCTGTGTCAAATCCCGAATTGTCAAACAAAACTTCAGGCACATCTGTGGTCAATTTAGGCACAGTTAAATCGTTAAATCTAGTCAATGTTATAGCAGTGCCCACACCTTCTACCAACCAAGCATCTCGAGAATATTGAGCCGGGGATGTGTTGCCTATGAATTCTACTACCATGCCATTACTAAATGCAATTCCGTTTCCGCTGGTGTATGTGGTTTTTCCTATGATTTCAAGGTCCACGTTCACAAAACTATTGCTTTCTATATCGGCTATGACAAATCTACCGAACATATCGGGATTAATTTTACTCTGATAATACAGAATATCCGGAGCGTCATAAGGAACTTCGAATGTCAAGGTGCCATTTTCTATGCCATTATTTGTAATACCTGTGCTGTAGTCTAAGGCATCCCCGAGGTTAGCTGGTTCTATGTATTGCCAATCTTCACTGTCTATGGTAATCGAGCTGGCGTCTAGACTGGTAACATCTCTGATAGCTTTCCATAATTTACCATCATATACCACAAGACTACCTGCTAGATATTGGTTACTAGGTATAAACAACAGAGAGCCTGTGTCGTAGTTGGTACGTATGGCTAGGCCCTGCTCTGGTGCATTTACCCTAAACTTGTAGGTTTGTCCTCTATACAGTGTCAGGGTGGGATTATTGGTATACGAATCTGGGGTAAACACAAATGAATTCGCAGTAGTTCCCAATATCACTTTATAAGTGCTGACTATACCAACACTTTGTCCAGCGATCTGAATACTGCGTGGTCCTGTGGGTTCCCAATAGTATTCTCTATAATTGATAAATTTATCCCACTCTATAGGAGGATCCCAGGTGTAGTGTGTTTGTCCTGTGATCTTGTCATCTCTTTCTATGGTATTGCCAAAAAATTTCAGTTGATTTTTAACATCGATATAGTCATAGAAGTTTTGTATTTTGTCATCGGCTCGATAGATCACACCAGGTTCCAGTTGATACCTGCTGCGCAGTGTTACATCTGTATCTACATAAACGTCTTTGCCGTTGTAGGTTTTATCGTATCTACGACCGATGTATCCTACAACTTTATCCAGTACTCCTGGTTGAATTAAAGGATCAAGTACACCTGATAAAAACTTGTCATTAGCAGGGGTTTGAAAAACCACTGGCAATAATTCTACTGATTTTCTGATTGGTAAATTGCTCTTAGGATAAAATTTATTTGCCATGGTTTAGGTCGTTGATACGATTGAATTTATATTTGCTCCGATACTGGCAGCTGTGATTGCTGTGACTATTTCTACATCATCTACAGTTGCGCCGCTGATTAATATCTCATCTGCTCTGCTCTGTATTTCAAACAAACTGCCAAATACCTGGGACGCTTGCTTAGGAACTATTACTATATTAGCGAGATCAGGGGCCACAGAATTTAGAATATATGTGGTCAACTCACCCATGTAAAATCTATCACCGAAGTCCCAATTATTGATATCAAAAAATCCATTGATAGCAGTAATCACACGTACCTTGAGATCGTTGTCATTGACAGATTGATTTTGATTTTTTACTATCTTAAATACTGCCTGCAGTTTGGCATCTGCTTTGGTTCCGAACAATACCTTATATTTCACTGGATGGTATATGATATCATCACTGATAGATTTAATAGGAGATAACACAGCACCGAATGTAGTTCGTAAATCATCGCTGGTAGGCGGTGTTGGTTCTACCCCTGATCCAATTGCTAGAAAAATTCTATAGGCTTGATCATAACTTCTAGTCAACAGATAGATGTCTATGATGTTGCTAGACGAGGGATCTATTCTTCGGTCCACGCTGGCGTTATGAACATACTGAAATTTAAGATTTCTTCTACCAATTTCTGCTTTATATTGATTTACTGTATCTAAACTATTTGTGGTTCTGTTGATTTTTTTCACTATATCTTCAGCTTGATCATAGAAATAAATCAACTGTTGATCTGGATAAGTCGCTGTATCATTGAAATTTATGAGAGATTCTTTCTCTCTAATCAGTATAAGATCGTTGGAATTATCTAAGAGATTAAAAACTTTGGTGCCGTACACATCAGTTATTTCTTCGAAAAATAAGAAGTTTAAATCTTGATCAACACCTACTAGATTTTCAAAACTATCAGGATTGTCTATAACACCGTCGTCATCGGCATCTCGAAATCCCAATTTGATTTCATTGGTGCTTTCATATCCGTCATCAAATTTTATCGAATCACTGATTTCAAATTCTATGTCTTGACGCAGTTCGTTAATCAAATCGCTGGCAGTATTAATTCCCAGAACCTTGATCTGATCCTTGACCACAGCTCCTAGCTGATCGTTGTAGCGTTTTTCATTGGCGTCAAAATAGAAACGATTTTGATTCACGCTGCCAAATACATAACTGAGAGTGCGTATTCTCACAGTGTAACTATCGGGCTGTTTGACAAATGCCACAATCCAGGAGCTGTCTACTGTGGTATTGGTAATATCGCCCGATTTACCTAGACTGAAATCGTCGGTGAGGTTGAGGTTACTGGCTGTGATTATTTTCCATTGAGATTCGGTATCAGAATATCTCAGTCCAAAATTGAGATTGGCTGCTGCTTGATTCACTATTTCATTTTCTAATGCAGTGTCGAGATCGTTGATAAATCTTGGCACGATTCTTTCAGCTACGGCGCCTGTTGGTATTACATCGCTGAACAGGATCGGGCCTAAACCGTTGGTCAACACGCCACGTCCAGCATTAGTACCGTCGCCGATTACTCTGACTACCTTGGTCCAAAGACTAGTAGTCTGAGTTGCATCGTTGAGGTCGGCTGGAACAATTTTTCCTTTTTTGAATGCTGATCCCTGAGGGGCCGTGAATTTTATCGAACTGTTTACCAATAGATATTTTAACACAGCAGTCGAATATGTGCCTACTCGAAGCAGTGAATTATCGATGACATTTTTAAAATATCCAGTATCACTAGACACTGCTTGCCAAACTGTATTAGTATCTGTGAACAGTATTTTATTAAACTTTGTGAAATAAAAATTATAAACTTCAGTGTCTGTAAACACAGGTTCGATACTACGTCTAATAAAATTAATAATGTCTAACCTATTAGAAAATTTAAATGACAGTGTGGATTCATTTTCTTGTTTATAGATATATCCATCATCACCAAACACATTGATACTGCTGTATTTGCCTGTGGCATCTAGAATGTCAAAATTTCTACTGATTCCGCTAGAGGTTCTGTTTACGGCTTTAATTTTTAAAATATTTTGAGAGCTTGCCAACGGTGCAAGATTGTAATCCTCTGCGGTTATCATTCTGTTCTGGGTATAATATACCGCAGGAGCATTAGCCCTAACGACGTCGATGTCTTCTGATGCTGCTGAGTTTGACACTGTACTTTGTAACGCCAATCCAATAGTTAATGTTTGTTCAATTCCAGATTTGTTAAGATATATCACACTGATATTGATGCCTCGCATTTCATTGGGGTATATGATATAACTCAATCCGTTACTGGTTCTATAAAATACTCTAAATGACCCCTGTGGCAGATTTCCGTATACACCATCTGCAAATACCAAATCAATGTTGTCATCTTCTTTGGTGTTTATGGCATAGATATTACGAATGTCTTGAGAAATACTGTTGTAGGCTATGTTATTACCTACCAGAGATGACACCTTGGTCCACTCTTCTAATTGTGTGCCCTGTGAACTTAATGAAAATAACCATACATCGTCATTGTTGATATTGCCTGCATCGACCGCAATTTTTTCGTTGGTGGTTGGAACTTCTACAGTAAATTCTGCTAGCTCAAGAGTTCCCTGTTTGAACTGTATGAAAAATCCTGTGTTTGCACTGCCAGGTCCCGAGCCGTCATTTTTATATATGAAACCCAGTTGGTTCCCGGGTACTGGTGGCTCTTCATAGATGTTTTCACTGTTCTTGAATGCTGTAGATACTATTTCAAATCCCATACCCAGGCCGCTGACATTTTTATTAAATGAAAACAATGGCACATCTGTACTAACTGTGCGAAATCTATACTGTTCTGTAGGGATACCTTGAATTATAGCCGAACCTTGACTGCGACCAAATTCTGTATTGTCTGCCATGGAAGAATTTAACACTGTGATGAATTGTTCTAACCAGTTGGCATTGGTGGGATCGTTCCAAGTTATCAACTGTGACGCAAGATTCTTGCCATTGCTGTCTATGATATTATCAGTGGTGCTTATGGTAGTGAATTTTAATAGCCCTTTAGAAGTCACATTTCTCTTGGCATTATAACTCAACATACGAGCGATACGCAGCACACTCTCTTTGGTTTCTGCTAGTTCGATAAAATTTTCACGGCTGGCAAGATCTATACGGAATGCTAGACTCTGTCCTAGAAAAGCGATTGCATCTATTAGCGCAAGATACTCGCTAGATTCTATATAGTCGTTGAAATCTTCCGGATAATTTTCTCTAAGGTAGGTGATAATAACCCTACGTAGATTTTCAAAGTCGTAGCTTTTGAAATCAGCATTTCTAAATGTCTGATAGATTCTAGTCCAATCTTGATTTAAGATTAAATTATTTTGCCTGCTGGTTATAGTCATACCAATATTTACCTTAAAAAATTAAGTGGTCAGTTTATGACCCTATTGTTTTTGTCGAAATTCAGTGACATTTTTTCAGTGATGTTGAAAGGTCTGTAAATTAATTCGACCTGGATACGCATGCCTTGATCCGTGCTGTCTATCTGCACTTCTTGTACAGATATCCTAGGATCATAGTTGACAATGGCTTCTACATCCTTGGCTATGATCTCTTTGACGTCAGGGGTGAATGGTTCAAACAGCATGTCCCAGATCACTGTGCCGAATTCTGGATTTTCTAATTTTTCACCTTTGCGAATATAAAAATGATTGATCAAATCCTGCTTGACAAGATTGATATCATAGAGTTTAAAATTCTTATTAGCTTCGCTGGAACTAAACCCTTTGTAGGTATATTTGGCCCGATTCTCAGTGACATTGGCCACGCTCTGTGCTGCGATTTTTTGATTGTATAGTCTAGTGGCCATGGTTAGGTATCCCTATCTGTTTTATCTGGTGTTAGTATGTCCGGTGCTCTATGCTCGTGCAGTGCCCAAGGTTCATGCATAGGTATGCGTTTCATAATGCTTTGAACAATACCCGATTGATAGCGTTTGTCCCACCCTGTTATTATGTTAGTGGCTGGATTGTCTCTGAGATCATATGGTCTCACAAAATCTGCAAATTCTGCAGTTTCTGCATTATTTGGTCCGTTAAGATTAATTTTACTGCCGTTGATCTTAACTTCTGCACGACTGCCTATACTGATATCTGCTGTGGAACTGATCTTGGTTTCTGCTCCAGACGAAATATCTAAATCAGTGTTAGTAGATATTTTAGTCTTGGCTCCTACTAATATATCTAGGTTAGCGCCCACTGTGAGTTTAGAATCATTGTTGATTAAAAATTCCATGTCTGTGGCAATTTCTGCATGCCATTTACCTGATTCAGTTCTCATATTAATGTTTCTACCTGCTTCGAGATTTATGTCTCGGTCAGCACGTATATTGAGATCTTGTTGAGTATGTACACTAACACTGTCTTGAGCATAAATGTCTATCTTGCCGTTGCTGGTAAGTTCTATCCATGTTGTGCCTCGAGCATTGGCAATATAGATCAAGTCTTCTGAATTATGCATCAAAATCTGATGACCGGTTCTAGTTCGCACTCTGAAATATTCACTAGCAGGAATAGTAGGAGATCCTGTATCACCTTTTTTCTGATTAACGGGATCTAGTAGGTCGATGTATTTTACTGGACCTTCTGCTGCAGATTTTTCTCTGTGGAATCTGTCATTGCCGTCGTCCATGACTAATTGTGTGCCGCCTAATCTACTCACCGGTACTGTAGCCTGACTGTCTGATTTGCCTATCTTTTGTTTTTTTGCTGTAGATCTTCGATCCAGCGGGCCGGGTGTACTAATACCAAACACCATGCTAGGTGCCTCGCGCCGTGGAGATGATGTGTTAAATCCTCTCACATCATCCTCGAGCAGACCTTGTTCGAGGAACCTATCTGCTATAGGGTGAACAACTCTGGGATATTTTTCTGGATCAATTTCTTGTTTATCACCATTGATACGTTTATTGATCTCAGCGACTGGTAGTGGCAGTGTGGTGTTGCCGTATCTTTTTTTATCTTCTGCATCTAAACTGTTCACTGTAGATGCAGCTATGGCTGGTACCATGTGATTGATATTTCTACCTGGCACACAGGCAAACCAATATCCGGCAGATGGATCACCATTCACAAATAATACCAACACGTTGACTCCCACATCCGGAGGTACGAACCACATGCCATATGATTTTTGTGTGTCACTGAATCCGTCAATAGTGGACTTTATGCCATCGTTATTGCCCATAAACTCAAATGGAGTGTATCCGAAAAACGGGGATGCATATTTTACAATGAAAGTTTGACTGTCATCTCCTGCAGTATTGGCTTGATCCTTTAGCAAATTAACTTCTATAGATCCCATGAATGAGGGATCAAGGTGGCTGACCACCCTTGCCACATATATGCCTGAGGTAAGTCCGCCGGATTCGGCTTCTCCTTCTGCTGATGGTCTTGTAATTTCTGCCATTATCTTTGTCCTAGATCTCTATAATATTTGAATCCTACTATCACAGGTGCTTGGTTAGAAGTTGTTGTTGTTGCTTTTTTGTCTGCTGCTGCTTTGGCTGCTCTTCTCGAAGAGTTTCTAAGACTGTCTGTGGTATTTGCCGAACTAGACGCAGCACCATTATTTGCTACCGCAGCATCTGAGCGTCGGGGATCAGCTGCATTGCGTTGCCCGTTACCGGAGCCTTTGGCATTGAGAGAATTAGATTTTTCTGCAGGCCCGTCTTTTTGCAATGCGGGACTGGTTTCTTTGGATATCGGAGCTGTAGTCTCTCCAGTTACAGTTTCATTGATCTCAGGTCCTTGTGGTCCAGGCATGCGTAATAATTTCAGTTTCTGTTTCCACATTCCGTCTGCGAATGTGTTTTCACACATGTTCACTCGGTAAAGGCCGCCAAATGGACTTTCTTTACCGGCTATAGAAAAATCATATAGTCCTGTGGTAGTGTTGATATCTGCTGGAGTTCTAAATGAAATGTACACATAGATATTGCCACTTTCATAATTCATTGTTCCGTCGTTGGTGATTTGAGATAGAGGACTTGCAGCCTTAGCGAAATAATTTGCACTGCCACTGTCTACTAACCAATAAGGATCTCCCAGTATTTCCAATGTCACAGTAACCATGTCTTGACTGCTTCCAGTAATGAATAACCGCTGGAAATTTTCAGCAACTATTTGTTCACTGCTCTTGTCGTCTGATCCTCCCTTGGGTCCCGCTAGTGCGTTAGGGTCTCTCAATGTTCTTGCACGACCAGCCTGTGCTGATTGCACTGATGTAGCAGGCCCCTCGCCTGTCTTATAAGTGGTATTTGCAACTTCAGCATTTTTTTGATCTTGATTCGCAGTTTTAGCAGATTCGTGTTGGGCCTTGGGATCAGTAGGATTATAAAACATATTATTGATTTCGATGGCCAAGCTGAGAACATCAACATTTTGTCCTGAGTAGATATATTGGTATTCTTTTACGACCGATTTCATTAGTTCCTGATATCCTATCGGAGCTGAAGATGCATTTGTAAAAATACTTTGATGTGTGAGATACGGCACAACCCTGTAAATGATTCGTTTGGCATAATCTCCAGTGCTTTTATCAAAATCTAACATTTCTATTTGGACATCTAGTTTATACCACTGGATATAACCTGCAGGTAATAGCTTGTTGGGTTCTATGGCTTTTTTTGCCCAGTCAGAACTAACGATCACTCGATTTATAATTTGTGTCAACGTCTGAGCTTGTCCAAATTGGAAAGCACGAGTTTTGGGGTCGATGACCATACCATCTCTCTTTAACACACCTGTGGCTTCATCAAATGTATCGCCTGCACGTTTGAACAAAGGACTACCACCTGCACCAATTTTCTGACCAAATCCCATGCTACCAGCAGCAATGACATTTTGGTCTCCCTGAGGTTGAGATACTGAATTACTTGGTGTATTAGATCTGGTTGTGATTGCAGCCAACACAGCACGATTAGTACTGTCTGGCACTGCATCAAGATCAACCGTAGCTTTGTTATCTGTGTTGTTGGTAGCTGCTGAAGACTTCCAATCGCTGGCTTGTATAGGAAATTGTATGACGTATTCATCAGGAATGTTGATTTTCTTTTCGGCAACTAATTTGGCTTCGTTGGCATTGAGGTGAGCTACTAGACTACCCGGGCCGCTAGCCAACATTTCATAAACAGTTTCTCCGAATAGTTTTACGTCACTGTAGCTGGTATTAATCACATCAGAAAATCCTGTGTGATTTAATGGTATAGCTTCTACCTTGTATACCGAGCCACTTTCATTGACCGTTAAGGATGTTTTGGTGAGTTTTACCACAAAAAACTTGGGCTTGATCACTGTAAGCTCTATGCCTCGATCGTCGTAGCCTTGTATATCCATGCGTAGGACATATGGCGTGATATTTAAATAGCTGTCATATCCTGCATTACTAGCGGCTATCTGCATGCTCTGTAATAATAAACCCATGGAATGCGGTTCAATGATGTCAAAGCTAAACTTAATGGCATTGCTGTTTCCAGTCTTTGCATTAGATCCGATCAGCGTGTTCATAACAAAATTGTTGATATAGTATTCTGGCGTACCATAGAACGTTTTTACACGTTGACTGTCAAATCTGCCACCGCTGGAAAAAATAATGTTGGTCAAGTCAGCAGGACTGTTTCTGTATGACTCTGGATTATTATACTGTTGTGGAGTTAAACAAGCCATGGTCCATAATACGTTCATAGATGCAAACTGCTCCATGGGATTAGGAACCAGTGCTGGTAAATTTTTAACAAAGGCTGCTGTTGTGTTTTTTGAAGTTGGTACTTGATTGCTTTTTCCATCTTTCAATTGCGTAGACGGCTTGTAATATGTTTGATTAGTGATATCTTCCGCGGTGCCTACGGGAATAGAGCTAGTGCTAGGGTCTGTCCTAACCACGCTGCCGTCTGGTTTAAATACCAGCTCTTGACCCTCAGGAACAAATCTTGATGCCATTTATACTCCTAGAAACTTTTGGAGGTTTGTTTTTTTTGGCAGATATATCACTGTGCCTGGTTCAAAATCATAAATCGGATCTTTCAACACAGTCATATTTCTCTGCACAAACACCCACCATAATCTAGCGCTGCCGTAGGTATCATATGCCAACAGGTCGGGTCGGTGACGATATTGATTTTCTATCACATATCTAAAATCATCAGATTCTGCAGGCACGGGTCTTATCTCTAGTAGATCAAGATAAAAATTGTTTTGTCGAGTATTTGCATACGGACTATTTTTAGAATATTTGGCCATTAGATGTATCCCACATTACCTTCACCGTTGGCTTCAGCTAACCTGCCTCGAGCATAATCTTGTATATCAAACTTTCTCAACATCTCTCTACTATACACAGGAGCAACTGTGACTGATATAGTACTCATCACTGGCACCCAAGTTCTAGTTCCATAAGTGTCACAGAGAATGTAATTAACATCATCTTTAAGGTCCACTGAAAAACTTTTTATAATAATAGGTGTTCTATCAAACACACTGGCTCCATATCCAGTGAGATTGCATACTATAGGAGGATTTCCTGCATTGTCTCCCTGACCAAAAAACATCTTGGTAGCTGTTTTAAAAAACGTAGTGGCAGCAATCCAATAGGCAGCGTCTGTTTCTGTTTCACAGCTGAATTCTCCACTGATCTGTATATCTTCTACTACACTATTTTTGTAATTATATTGTGTGTAATTGCTGTGTACAGGATTAATCGCATTGTATTCTGCTTTGGTAGATACTGTGATGTTTGGCAAATACGGCCAAACAACTCCACCGGTGTCTTTGAGTCTATCAAACATTGCACTGTTAAATATGTTCCAATTGCAAGTGATTCGTACTCGCCAATCGTCTTTGCTTCCCGGTTGTAGTTGTATGGCTTGACCTTGGCTGGCAAATACTTCTGCTCCTTGGGGAATATTTACTCCACGCTTGAGGCTAAGTAAGTTATTGAGCATACCAGCAGCTGCACTGATGCCGCCAGCAGCTTTCATTAATCCGCCTGCAAGATTACCGCCAGTGAGTTTGTTAAGTGTTCCGGAGATGTCTGCTGCTATGTTGCTGGTTGATCCTGCTACAGATTTCAGAGTATCTATAGCGCCGTCTACTTTACTTTGTATAACGTTATTGATGCCCATAGCCGAATTACCGTCAAACTTGGAACCACCACTCATACCATTTAATCCAGATCCAATGTCGCCTGAAAGGTCTGCACTTAGCTTGTCGAGTTTTTCTTTGGCCTGTGGTGAAACTTGGTTCTGTAAAGCAGCTTGCCCTTCATTGGTAGATTGGCTTATCTTTTCTGAAATACCTGCCACTAGAGTTGAGAAGGGAGCTACAAAATTACTGTCTGGACCGGATGAGGGACTTCCGCCTAGAAGACCAAATTCTCTTGCTAATCTTTCTCCCTCGGCCCGTTGCTCGGGTGTACTAGCAGTATTATTGATTGGGCGGCCAAATCTATCCGTTGATGCGATTTCGTCATCGGTGCGAAAGCTATAATTTCTCTTTTGACCTTGTTCGACACGCTGTTTAGGAGATTGGGGGTATGTCTGAAGAGCCATTTTGAGCAGATTTCCTTGTCATATACACTATTTATTATAGAAAAAATATGCTATTATATAACTAACCCTGGAGAATACTAATTGACAATTGTACCTAAAATCAAGTATCTAACTAACAAAGATCTACTAAGAGAGATACATCTCAGCAAAAACACCTACTGTAGTTTCACAGATCCTGCATACGGCGACTACGATCTTATTGTTACAAACTTGGAAAAGCTGAACATACGCACCATAGCAGAAGCCAAAAGAAACCGAGCAGCAAAAATGGCCAAGTCTGCACACGAATCAGCTGTGGCCGCAGCTGGTAAAAAAATGCCGGCAAAAGAATTTGAAGTGGATTATCGCAAGGTGCAAAAACAAGATTTGGTGTTTCGGGTGATGACCTTCACTCATATACCGTTGGCACCGGGTCGCAAGAAGACTCTAAAGAACACCGCCGACAGTCACGACAAGGTAAACTTTCCACCGTTTCAACACTGGAAATATGATGCCAACGATAATTTAGTATGCGTGGGAAAAAGCCATTGGAAGGGTGACCTTGATCAAGGACAGTTCTCCAAGGATCACGGACAGATGACTAACAATTTAGCTCGCATGTTTATCAAGCTCTGTGAACGATATGCAACTCGAGGCAACGTCAGAGGCTATACCTACAATGATGAAATGAAAGGGCAAGCTATACTTCAGCTTACTCAGATTGGGCTACAATTCGACGAATCAAAAAGTGACAATCCATTTGCCTACTATACTGCTGCTGTGACCAATTCATTCGTTAGAATCATCAACCTAGAAAAACGTAATCAAAACATTCGAGATGATATTCTGGAAATGAACGGAATGAACCCTTCATGGACACGCCAAAACAGTGGCGGTAATGGTGGTGTCGCTCCTGTAGTCAATGTCAATACCAGTGATTGGGATTGACATTTATTTGCTGGCATAATATAATAAAACTATGAATCTATTCAAGAAAGTAGCCTGCTTCACCGACATACATTTTGGTCTTAAGTCGGGTAGTAGAACGCACAACACTGACTGCGAAGAATTTGTCAATTGGTTCTGTGACACTGCCCGAGAACAAGGCTGTGAAACTGCTATATTCTTAGGAGACTGGCATCATAATCGTAGCACCACTGATGTCAGTACTATGAATTATACTGTGAGCAATCTAGAAAAACTCAGTCAGAGTTTTGAACGAGTTTACTTCATCTTGGGCAATCACGATCTGTTCTACAAAGACAAACGAGAAATCAACTCTATCGAGTTCATGAGATTGTTTCCTAATGTAATTCCCATCAAAGAAACGCTCACAGAAGGCAATGTTACAATCATGCCTTGGTTGGTAGGCGAAGAGTGGCGTGATATTCCTAAACTCAAAAGCCGTTATATATTCGGTCATTTAGAGTTACCGTTGTTCTATATGAATGCCATGGTACAGATGCCGGATCACGGACAATTACAAGCAGAACATTTTACTAATCAAGAATATGTATTCAGCGGTCACTTCCACAAACGCCAGACCAAAGGCAATGTTACCTATATAGGCAACGCATTCCCACATAACTATGCTGATGCAGGTGATGATGACCGTGGCATGATGATATTAGAGTGGGGATCAAAACCTCAATACTTAATTTGGCCAGGACAGCCGGTATATCGTACATACAAACTCAGCGAAATCATTGATCGACCGGATCAGTTATTGCGAGAAAAAATGCATTGCCGTGTGACCATTGATCTACCTATTACTTTTGAAGAAGCTAACTTTATCAAAGAACAATTTGTTCCTCAGTATAAACTGCGTGAACTGATGCTGATTCCAGAGAAAGTAGATATAGAAACCAATATTGCTCCTATTGACATCAATTTTGAATCGGTGGACACCATAGTAATGAATCAAATTAATGCAATTGACAGCGAAAACTATGACAAAAACCTGCTGTTAAACATATATCAAAACTTATGACAATTAAGATAAAAAATCTAACCGTTCGCAATTTCATGAGCGTGGGAGCTCAAACCCAGGCCATAGACTTTGATCGCGGACAGCTTACTTTGGTACTAGGCGAGAACTTAGACCTAGGTGGCGATGACAGCGGAGCTCGTAATGGTACTGGTAAGACTACTATCATCAACGGTCTCAGCTATGCTATCTACGGTCAGGCACTGACTAATATCAAACGAGATAATTTGATCAATAAGATCAACGGCAAAGGTATGTTAACCACAGTGACCTTTGACAAGGACGGTGTTGAATATCACATCGAACGTGGTCGTAAACCTAATATACTAAAATTCTCTATCAACGGGCAAGAACAACAACTCACAGATCTTGATGAAAGTCAAGGTGACAGTCGTGAAACACAAAAAGCCATTGAAGAAATGATTTCAATGAAACACGAAATGTTCAAACATCTTGTGGCATTGAATACGTATACAGAACCGTTTCTCAGCATGAAGGCTGCAGAACAACGTGCTATTATCGAACAACTGTTGGGCATCACTCTGCTCAGTGAAAAGGCCGAAGCTCTCAAGGAACAGATTAAATTAACCAAAGAAGCGGCAGCTACAGAAAATACTAGAATAGAGACTGTAAAAGCCAGTAATGAACGAATACAACAAAGCATAGAATCACTGATACGCAAACAGCGTATGTGGGAAGAACAGAAAGAGACTGCGCTGACCAATTTGCTCAAGAGCATCGATCGACTCAGCGACATTGACATCGATGTTGAGATTGCTAACCAACGTGCATTAGTTGAATGGAGCAAAAACAACAAAGATAAAAATTCTTTGGTATCGTTGATAGCTAAACAAACTTCTGCAGTCGAAAAAGAACAGCGAACTTTAGAAAAATTAGAAAACGAACTTATTTCGTTGGCTGAGCACAAATGTCATAGCTGTGGTCAAGATGTACATGACGAAAAATACGAATCCATGATGGCCGGTAAAGTCAAACAGGTCAAAGATTCTAGGGACAATATAATTGCACAAGAAAAAGAACTCAATGATCTCAAAGAAGCATTGGATCTGTTGGGCGTGTTAGGCGTGTGTCCTGAAGTTATCTATGACAGTCTAGAACAGGCACTGAACCATAAAAACACACTGAGTAGTCTAGAACGTGATATCACTATCAAAACTGCTGAAGAAAATCCCTATGACGATCAAATCACCGATCTAAAAGAAACTGCTGTACAGGAAATAGATTGGAACAGCCTTAATGATCTAGTGCGTGTGAAAGATCACCAAGAATTCTTGCACAAGTTATTGACCAACAAAGATAGTTTTGTTCGCAAACGAATAATAGATCAGAATCTTGCGTTCTTGAATCAACGGTTGACCTACTATTTGGACAAGATTGGTCTGCCTCACACCGTAGAATTCCAGAATGACTTGACTGTGATTATCACACAGCTAGGACAGGATCTAGATTTTGACAATCTAAGCCGTGGTGAACGTAATAGACTGATTTTATCCTTGTCGTGGGCATTCCGAGATGTGTGGGAAAACCTTTATCACAGCATTAATCTGCTGTTCATCGATGAATTAGTAGATTCTGGAATGGATGCATCGGGTGTAGAGTCTAGTATCGCTGTACTGAAGAAGATGACACGTGAGCGTGATAAGAATGTATTCCTAATCAGTCATCGTGATGACCTTACTAGCAGAGTAAATCACGTGCTGAAGGTGATCAAAGAAAATGGATTTACCAGTTACAGCAATGATGTAGAGATTGTAGCATGAGTTCAGACGCACACGATCGCATGATCCATGCCTTTCAAGAATACTTTAAATGGCAGGATCGATTCCATCACAAAAAATCCAACGACGCAGGTATCAAGGCTAGATCATGGCTATCAGAAATACGCACACAGGCATCTATAATACGAGTAGAAATACAAGATAAACGAAAGGCACAGCGAGAATCCAGAAAAGGCATGAGAGGCAAGAAGCTTTAACTAATTAAAGAGTGCAATGGACGTTTCAAAATCAAATAATAGACGAAATACCAGAAGGCTATATTGGCTTTGTTTATATAATCACGAATAAAACCACCGGACAGAAGTACATAGGCAAGAAATTAGCACAATTCAAACGTACTAAACCCCCACTCAAAGGCAAAAAACT
>Ga0209500_10000078_pt1 | contig 90248 bp, 107 predicted proteins | sample S_140212_EF_Meta_FD_187323 | JGI IMG/M metagenome (GOLD analysis project Ga0209500, IMG submission 187323) | Freshwater microbial communities from Lake Simoncouche, Canada to study carbon cycling - S_140212_EF_MetaG (SPAdes) (version 2) | ecosystem: Environmental > Aquatic > Freshwater > Lake ...
TTCCATAATTCCACGATCCGACCGCCACCATTGCGGGAAACTTCTCATAACGTGATTACTTTTGTTATGCACGGTACATTGTTCTCCAATACACTTATCCGCATCATGAACGGTCAAAGAAAGGTTTGTGTGTTCTAGTATGTATTGTTCCATCATTTATCTTCCCTTTCTTAGATATTTTGATGCGGATAAAAATATTTCTGGGTTATCTCTCATGAGACCTAATGCCCTATTGCACCTATCACATATTATCCCACGGATGCATTTACCACAAGTATTTTTGGCTGGGCAGCAACTATGATCATGGTCTACGCATAACTTTTCAGATATTTCATGGCAGATAGCGCATCCACCACCCTGTTTCTGAACAATTTCAGTCCATTCATCTATGCTAATTCCATATTTGGCAATTAAACTTGAATGTTTTTTCATTATATTTTGACAACTAACGCACCGATTTTTATGATGACTCTGTGCAAACTCTTCTATCGGGAAGATATTCTTACATCTAGAGCAAACTCGCTCAATATCTGAATTAATTAGGCTCCCGATATTTCTTCTGTCCGGTTTGCCACCACGCTTATTGCAGTTTGAACAATATCCATGACTATTAGCAGCAGCCATAGAGCATCCATTTATACATAATCCATACTGCTCCAAGTTCCAGTGGTTAGCGCATAGACCTCTAGCACGAATTCTAGTTTTATTACAATTTTTATATTTACATATCATACAACTATTATATCATGGATACGCATGACCCTTAACAGGCCAGTAATAATTACAACGTTCACAGCATACATCATTGCGGTAATTTACTACCTCCAGAGCGTACTGTGGATAGCGTTCTGCCGCTTTGAGATGCAAATTCGCACGATGCGTACCGACAACTTTGTTAAACTCATCCGACAACATCCATGCGGGGTATGATTTCTCATCCTGAAAGTAAGTATGATTCATTATCTCAATCTCATGCCAGTTGTTTTCCCATTTATACCCGCGCCTATCCATTTCATTACGAATACACATGAGATAGAAGTAAAGGACACCAGCGTGTCCCCGCCACATTTTAGTGGCAGGATGGTTCACCCAGCCTTTAGTATTTCCTGATAGCGCAGCCATGATCTGACGGCCTTCTAGCAACTGCTTGACCAATCTTTTCTGGTCAAGCACTCTGGCACAGTCAGTAAAATTATATTCTGAAAGAAAAGTTTGCATCTGTCACTCCAATTCCTGCACTCTGATACATATATTGGTGGGTTATCTGCACTCTAATGCAGAATTATTTGGATTCACGGGCTAAACAATTTTGGTAAGCATAGTATGCAACCGTGGCGAGTTCTCGCCAAGTCTTCTGACCAGAACCTTCATCATAGACTACCATAGAGTGTGCAATACTTTCAATGATTTTTTCCTTATCCATTCTCAAACTCTTCTACCATAGAAGCAAACCTACTAAGAATGAACGTTGTATACTCTACAGCAATCTCAAGGTTCTCTGATGACTCATTGTTTGGGTTGCTCATGTATCTATCATAGAATTCTGATGCTAATTGTCCGATTAGTTGTTCGTATTGTTCGTCAGTCATTATCTTCCTCATAGTCTGGGTGATCTATTGGAGTGGGAGCCTTTGCCCTCATACCACAATGAAAGCACTCCATGTCCAGCATGTAGGATGAAATCTCGTAGTCATCAAAACTAACAACTATACTCCACATGTCTGAGCCACAAAGACACTCATGCATAATAATACCAGACAAGTCGTATGATTGTCCAGCCCGTTTCTTAGCATAGTCTATTGGATTCATTAAACCTCGATAAAATTAATTGGTCCGACAACATATGGAGAGAATTCTATAGCACACAGTAGGCCATCCTTAGCCTTCTGACGTGGATCAGCGAACACATCACACCACATTGCTCCTAAAGCATAGGGAGCGCCAGCACCAATCGCAGCAAAATGTAAATCATCATGTCCAACATGCCAATCTGACTCTACAACAAAAATATTTCCTCTGACTCCTACAATCATAGACCAATCAGTTTTCTCATCATCATGAGTTGGATAGTTGTTCTCTTCCAAAGCCGACCTTAGTGCTGGAATAAATGCAGTCACCATATATCTCATTAAATCTTCATCGTCAGTTTTTTCTGGAAGATCAGGCGGGGTAAACAAATACTCTATCACCTGACCCAATCTGAAACTATGACAATAACCAATACCAAATTCGCCCTTGACAAATACTTTAGAGTTTATGTGTGAGGTTATTATGTCATTGTCTGTTGCTGCTGAATCTGCTCCCAAAACAATTTTACCTTCCCCACCAACAACCGCTACAACACAAGTCATCATTACCGCGCTTTCGGATTAGTACTCTTTATATACACTATTGTATCAATCCATTTGTTGACAACAACATTTATATTATATTTTTCCATCACCGTCTGATGCCCACGATCTGATTGCTCTTTTCTTACTGCTGGATCAAGAAGTTTCTCTAACTCTCTAGTCCAGTCCCGGTTGCGTCTCGCTAAATTACCAGCACCATCTGATACTAATCTTTTATATTCTTCTGTGTCTGTGGCTACAAATGGGATGCCGGTGAAAGCATACTCCATTCCTTTCAGCCCGCTCTTAGCCTCGTTAAATGAAACCTTCTCTAGAGGAACGATACCAATATCTATAGGCATGAGAAGGTTGCCATAGTTTTTTGCTGAACACCCGGTTACTCCATAAAATCTATCTGGATTAATCTTAGCCGCGTGGGCTAGTTGCAAGGGATTATTAGGGTCTATCCCTGCCTGATAAAATCGTAGATCATACTTTTCTAGAAAGTCTCCCAGCCAACCCTGAAGTTGAACAATATCATGCTGACGCCACAACATCATCCCAGCCCAACCAACAACAGGCTTATCATGACATACATCTGCACGCCTAATAAAGTCAGATGGGTTTAATGAGTTGTCAACCTGAATAACATTAGGGTTGGAATTTTTATAGTAATCATTAAGAAACTTAGTGCTTGTGATAAGCCCATTCATGTGCCTGTATGCAGAAATCATATGATTACGATTCCATAGCGGGTCGGCCTTGGGATGCGTGGTATCGAATGCAATATTAGTGGTTGGCAGTCCATCAAACCAGTCATCCAAATCTGCAATGATTGTTTGACCCATAGCCCTAGCGCGTGAAATATAATCTTCATACTCATGCCACATCCAGAGTTTCATGATAATAACATCTAGGTCGCCAACGTATTGATTTGGATTTACTATTGGGCCTCTATGCCCAGCAAACATTCTTTCAATAGTGTTGGCGGCAACGAATCCTTCTTCATCCCGCCATCCATATTCTCCAATGATTACTTCGATACCATTATTTACCATTGCTGCGGCAGGAACAAACATTCTAATATTTGTGCAGCCACCGGGAGCGGATTCAATAAAATCCCCCCAGTCCGAACTAAGCATTCCAATACGCATTAATTCTTCCCACCAAATTGATTCATGCGCTCCATCATCTTATCCAAATCCGAATTATTCTTAGCGGCACTGGTCTTATTTATGTTCATAGTTTGTATCATCTGGTTAAATTCATTTAACGCATACGATGCCTGCAAAACTTTTCTGAATATATATACAGTCAGCAATAATATTACTGGAATCACTGGCATTTTGTGGTCATCAACTTCTAGAATGATTGCAACAATTGCGAAAGCATACAGTCCATAGATTAAGATCCATCCAAGGGCGTAGCCAATAAAATACCCTACTATTCTACTCATAAGTATCCTTAATTAAGTGCAGATAGTTTACATCTGCGGCAAACTACCCAGAAATATATTAGTTCTCCTGAGTTAAAGTATATCGGATGAAGGTTGTTTCCGTCAAGGCGCTCATACATTCCTGACTCTACTTCTTCCCGCGATATATTTTCTGGCCTAAACATATCAAATATCAAATCTAAATATATGGGGATAGATGAATGTAGGTCATATGAAATATGGTCATAATAAAGATTCCACATGCGATCACATAATGATATGTGTACATGTGGTTTCATTATTTCTCCGAATTTAATTGCTCCACGCGGTTAGTAAGATTCTTAATCTTAGAGTAGAATGCCTTGTTCTCCTGTAGAAGAGTTTCATTCTGTATTCTAAGTTTTTCTATCTCAAGCAAGGCCCTTGACAGTTCGTTTTTGGTTTCTTCAAGTTCTATTCTCAAACTTTCCAGTACCATTGAAATTGCTTCTACTGCATTGGCAGCACCCTGAGCAATAGCAGAATGAGTATCTGCAATATTCTTTTTACGATTTAGAAAATAGGCAACGCTAGTGGCAACAGGCGCAGTTATTAGAGTTATTATAAGTGTTGCAACGATGGGGTCTATGACTCACACGCTCCTATTTAGTTGTTAACTTAATCATAGCATAAATTAATAAAGACTAAACAATTAATTCGGTTGCTAAAATTTCATTACCAACATAACGCCTCTTAACAATAAAATCTCTAACATAATCAGCGCCATTCTTTCTAGCACTAAGAATTATTGTCCACCTAGGCTCACATTTATTATCAATACATGTCTGACAAAGAAGTAGGCTAACGCCGGGAAGGAGTGATGACTTCCTTAAATTAAGATTGTTCTTCGGCTTGCTACATGAATAACATAGCATATTCTCATCAGTAGTAGTCATCTAAACCTATATCCATTTCCTGTATAATTTCAAAATCTTCGTTTAACATAATAGTCTCGTACTCTAGTCCATCCATTTTATAATAAACTATAGAAGCATGAGCATTATATTGAATTAATTCTCCCAGAATGCCCTGATCATACAAGTATATCATTGGATAGTTAACGTTTTTTTCTCGGGACATTTTTATCACCATCAATCTCGCATCTAACGCCGAATGCTTGAACTACATCGCGCATCATTAATAAGTATTGCATTATGTCGGCACGTTGATTAATTTCGTATTCCATCACTTCATTCTCATAAACCCTGAGAGATAAAAAGTCTGGATGCGTTACTATATCTACGGTTAAATTCTTAACCGGAGGCTTCAACTGCCTTATCGCCTTAGCGATATCATTATACAATACTTGAACCATGTAATTCCCTTAAACTAGACCAAACCTCTTCTGTCTTATGAGCATTAGTTGATTTCTCTACTCTACCTAGATTAAGATGGATGCCGCCCCAGACACCAAACTCTCTCCCCCTGATACCTTCCTTCAAACAGGTTTTAATTACTGGACAATGCAAGCAGACAGTATCTGCTTGCTTTGCAATATGAACGTCAGTCTCGTAGAGATCATAAAACCAATTTGTTTCCATATTATTACATGCTGCAAACTGATACCATTTAAGATCTTCTTCATCAAGACCCATCTCCGAGACAATATCAGACATTCTTTAACTTCCATGTTCCATTGTCAGAAACATTGGTTCTAAAAGTCACTCCCCATCGACCATGCTTGAAGACTCCATTCTTAGAAGAGAATCCATTCTGATTAGGAACCCATCTAACAATGTCCCAGCCCTCCCAATAAAACCCACGATTAGACATAGATTCTACATATTCATGGGCCTGAGCGTAGTCTAGTTCAGAATAATTTGTTGACATTTGTTCCTTCATTCTTTAGGAGAGTTTTATTTTGTTGCTCTCTTTGATGGGCTAAGTCTAATGCAATATAATTTATTGATGTTGAAATCCTTCTTAGTTGAAGAAGCATTTCATTGAATAGTTGTTTTTCTTCCTTATCCATAATTTTATCACCTTATGTTAATATCGTCAATTGGTATAAACAATCTTATTTATTCCCGCTTTCTTAATGGCGGTATAGCAACTATCACACGGACGCGATAGCGCCTGATTCCCACACTTACCAATCCTAGCAATATACATAGTTGCTCCGCGAGCATTCTTCAACTTACGAAGAGCATCTACTTCTGCATGAACAGAACAATGCTTCTTAATATGCTCTGGAGAAACAATCATTGGATGGTTCTTAAACCTATTAATTCCAGTACTTACAATTCTTCCACCCTTTACCACTACCGCCCCATGCTTAAAGTTACAATCTGAAGACATGGCAAGGTTAGTGGCAAGGTTCAAATACTTACGGTCAGTATGAGAAAGACGAGAGAAGATCTCCTTTTGGCATCATCATCACCCTTTCACAACAATAGTTTGAATTCCATGTGCATTAGCCAGTCTAGCAAAGGCTTCAGTTCTTTTGCAAGAGTCCTTGATGAAAACAATGGCCTTATCTATACCCTGCTCCAGCAGTGCGTTATCCCTAGAACTTCTATAGCCGGGAACTAATTCAGTATTATTTGGGCGGAATACTTCGTCCTTTACAATGTATCCCTTTTGTTTCATATAAGAAGAAACCTTACCAACATACTCAGTAATCATATCTTCTGCCCCCGGCGCACCACTATGGATAAAAAGAATTTTATCATCATCTGGATTAAGACGTGCCTGATCCTCTATGATTAACGTTAGTTGTCTCATCAATTCATTATAGTTTGACCAGTTCTTACTACCGGCCACTGCGATCTTCATGGCTTCTCCTTTAATTTACCGTCAACTAACCATGTACTGCTACTATCTTTCAACAAAATATAGGCGGTGCCGTTAGGATATGATTTTTTTAAATCTTTTAGGCAGAAGGTAGACATAGGGGTTGGACCCCAAACCACATAGTCTGCGGTATTTCCGCAGACTAGACAGTTGCCTGTATTAGACAATTTATTAAAATCCATTTTACATCCTATTCTGGTAAGAAGATTCCGCCAAAGTCACCACTAATATTTTTCTTTGTCTTCCATTCTTCTGGAAGAAGATCTGTAAGGCCAAGAGCGCGGGCGCGAGTAATTATATGACGCTTCGCCGCAGTTGGATTCTTAGCCCTACCAAATGATTGAATAGCATTCTTAAGATCATCTTTGGTAGCAATTGGATATGAACCATCGGGCATTGCTTGACCACGATTCGCCATCATCCTTCTTTGCTTATCACTAAACTCTTTCTTCTCTAGATTAGCGCCATCCATTTTATTTTCCATCATTTTATTTTCTGGGATAATCCAAAGTTTACAGATTCCTTGTGGATCAATAACCCCAGAAACTATATGACAAGCACCCTGTTCATAGAAGATACAACTAGAGCATACTAGCCCCTCAGACTTAAATGGATTATTACTACCATCGGCATAATGTGATCCATCCGCCCCTGATGACTGATCATATTGACCATACTCTTCAACAATCATACACAGGGAGTCTGCCTGATCAGACTGTCTTTCATTAAGATCCGCCCAATCATCTTCTGGCATCTCCATGTCGTCCATTTCATCATTCATTTCATGCATTGATTTACTAATACTAGCAGGAGAAACAGTATTTAACTTATGTCCGACTATCGTATCCGTTGGCTTCCACTTACCATCCACCTTACGATAAATTCTAATCAATGCGGCAGGATCATCTGGAGTTCCAGTTATCTCAAACGAAGAATTTGGAACATTAACCTTTCCATTCCTTACAATTCTAATAATCTTACCATGCGCTTGACCGCCAGATGAACCCCAACTTACGAATGTCCCGACTGAACCACCCTTTTCAATGTACTTACTCATGCTTGATGCACGCAGAGTACTCATTTTATGACCCACAAGAGTCTCAGTAGCCTTACCATCTTGATATATTCTGATTAGAACGGCGGGATCATCTTTGGTAGCATTTATACTAAACTTAGTTTTTGGAACACCAAGAACTCCCTGTCGCATGATGTATTCAATTTTGCCCTCAGCCTTCCCACCGCTTGAACTCCATGAAACCATGTCTCCCACTGAGAATTCTTTAGCAGCCTTCTCCATATTTCTCTTCATAGATGCGGCCTTTTGCCTTGACCAAGAGAAACCCCCGTCACCACCCCACAAATCCCATGCCACTCTACCGGGGCTAGGAAATCCTTCTTCACCAGAATTGAAGCCAGTGGCCTTCTTATCAACCTCATGACGAGCAAAGAAAGAGTACATTCTTTTAACGGTAGAATCGCTAAGATTCGTACCGTTTACAATTTGATTTGCACGGGCGAGGCCAATGGATGTTCCACCGCGCTTACCTTCTTTGTGCCAGTCTAAAGCCCTTTGAGCAGCAGACTTCATTCCGCTGGTCGGTATGTTGGATTTCTCAGCCATTCGATTCTATCCCTTAAGTAAATTTGTATTGGCATATGCATATCGCATACTAAAAACTCATATCCATAATGCGTATAACTGCAAATTGGTTCTTTTATGCAGTATTCGCAATTCGGCATATATTAATTATATCACCACTGCATCTTTAAACAATAGTCATACATAGCAATTCCACTAGCAGTTCCTACATTAAGGCTACGCACAGATCCAGTCATTGGAATATAAACAATCTCATCAGCGAGGGCAAGGGCTTCAGGAGATAATCCCCTCTGCTCCTCACCAAACATAATGACTACCTTCTCGGGCCATTTAAAGTTCGGAAGTGCTGTAGCCCCTTCAACATTGTCGAAAGCAACGAGAATGTACTCAGGACCAATAGATTGAAGCATCCGTCCCCAAGTTTCTGCAAACTTGACATGCTCATAGTGATGAGTTCCTACCGTTCCTCTTTTATCGTAACGCCTTGCGCTTTCTCCAACAATCCAAATCTCTTTACCAAGAAATGCATTATTGTTTCTAATCCCTGTAGCCTTGTTGAAATCTCCATTCACATGCTCAAAGGCGGTAATAAATGGTAGCCGATTTAAATCCAGATCAGCCTTGATTTGATCCAGTTCCCAGCCCTTGTAAAAATCTGTGACGTTCCTAGTGTCAGGCATTTTAAATCCTTACTCTGAGTCATGGTGTATAGTCCGGTCGGGATTTAGTGATACTACTTAATTGAAATAGTTTATCTGAGAACTGATAAGCAACCCATGCCTTTGGCATTAATTCATCATCAGCCGCCAACTTAGCATCATTTAATTTATCTTCATAAATTACTTTTAACTCTGCAACTAATGTTACCAAGTCTGTAGTTGAAACCGTTTCATAAGGGGCCGGAAGTGGTTGATGAAAAATTTCTACACCTTCATCATAAATTTTTGTACATACACTACCATTACCTTCATCATCTAAACAATAAGTAATCGATGCTGCCATTTAGTCATTACCTCCATGCTTAATCATTTGCTCTGCCATCTCTATACCCTCTTCACTAATAGAAAAGACAGCATTTAGATCTTCGTCATAATCAATATTAACATATCCCTGCTCATAAAGACTAAGAAGTGTTTCATCAATTTCTTCCATCATAGCAGAATATAGTTCAGGACTAACTACTTTAAGAACCTCTGGAACCATATTGTATACAGGCTCCTCGCCCTCCATACCATACAAAGAAAGAGCACCAACCTCAACAAGGTATTCAATATCCTGATCTATCCGGTCGTTTTCATATTCATTCATTAGTTTGTACTACCTTTCTCATTGATTTTGTATCGCTCATCGATAATTTCGTAACCCTTTTCCCTAAGCATTAGTTCATGGTCGGAAAAGTGGTGTCCACAAAAAAATAGTTCACCCTCCATAAAATTAACAAGCACAAAAGCCTGAGCCGCACATCTATCGCATCGGTCTGATTGCTTAAGAACATTTGTTCGGACATCTGTCATAATCATATCTTTCTCCAATTTGATTAGGTGAACGTTATATTATAATCATACCTGAATATACATCATATGTCTAGGGTAGGCCATGAAGGTACTGCCCCTTCTTCCATAGATTAAGAGTCTATTGCATCACTTTAATGCTTATGGCCCAAACGTTTTATTTAGTTTGAGTAATAGTTATAGGGCCAGCCATCTTGGCCCATCTTGCCTCTTCCCGTCTTTTTCTCTGCGCCCTAGTTAGGTAGGTACGCTTCTTTTTTCCTAACGAGGATGTAGTCGTATTCCGTTTTCCTCCACCAGTTAAACTTCCAGTTGGCGGGGAACTTTGAAATTTTGCGCCACGTCTTTTTGCTCTTCCCATGAAAATCTCCTAATCTATTTATGAGTGCCCCCAGTTGGATTCGAACCAACGACTTACACCTTAGAAGGGTGCCACTCTTCCGCTGAGTTATGAAGGCAAACAATCACTTCTTATTAATTTTACGTTGCTTACGAGCAATCTTATTCTTTGCCCGCCTCTTAGCAACCGCTTCTTTGTTCGCTGTTCCAGCATATACGTTTTTGTTTAGTACGTCAAGAACATTTAGGATATTTTCTGTTTCCATTACTACTCCATAAGATTAAACGTGCCGCCTCAGAGACTCCTTGGTAGAATCTGACTACTGAGGTCATTCGATAATTGTATCATGCACTAAAGTATTCCTAGTCGCCCATTTCATTAGGCTCTGGTTTAATAATTGCGCCCAATTGCCACATCCACTTTTCGTGCTGGTCAATTCTATCCGCAAGAAAGTTCATAATTCCTTGACGGTTTTGGGCACTCGCAGCCGCAAATGACTTATACAAACTAGCAAGCACCTGATTGTTTGAATTATAAAGATCCGTTGACATGTCAACCTCTTCGGGGGTTACGTTAGTATCTGTAACAGTACGATACTCAATAAACCTTTCAAGCCTAAAGGGAGCATAAGCACCACATTTACGAATATTCTCAGCAATGGGATCGATAGATCCATAAACATCTTCATAAATTTCTTGAAAAAATTCATGATATTGGGGGAAATCGTCACCTTCAACATTCCAATGATACCCATGAGCCTTAAAATAAAATGTCACAGCATCCGACAAGAGCACCTTTAGGCTATTAACTAATTCTTCCATTTCCTGCATCTCTTTTCATTATTTAGATTTTCCACCCTTTTTACCGCCCTTAGGGTTTTGTTGTGGATAGCCAACAATAGTTTTATCGGTAGTTATAACATTTTTGATAATCATAATTTTATTATAGCACTAATTAATCTGTTTCAGGAAGGAAGAAGCCGCTCCAAATAGTGCCATTATGAATTGCTTTATTAGTTTCAGACGCATATAATGCTCTCATTTGAGCCACAGCATCCTTCTCAGTTGGGTGGCAACCAACAACTTCTCCATTATCATCCTTTACGACTGCATACCCACTACAGCCTTTTGCTTTATTTGATACATGCCAAGGCATATTAACCTCCTAATTTAACGCTCTCCGACCTAGATTCGAACTAAGACCATGAATTCCAAAGATTCAGGTGCTGCCATTACACCATCGGAGATTAATCTTTAAGCCAATCATCTAGTTCATTATCTAGTTGATCCTTAAATGTTTTCCTCAAGATATAATCATCAACCGCATAATCTATTATATCTTTCATATTTAATGCTAACTTTGCTATTGCATCAGCATCAGTATACCTAAATATTGCTTCCGCCCCATCAATTTTAACATGAACAATTATTTTATCATCCTCAGAATAAGCGCGGAACGTAAATCCTAATTCATCCACCAGTCATCAATTCCATCACTACGGACCTTTTCTCTACAATTCCAATGCTACATGCCCAACACCAGTTATATGCATGGTCACAATCTGGTGCCCTACGCTTCAGATATCTAGGATTTTCAATAGGACCGGGCGGTGAACTACAGTGCATACATTCATCGTGCGGTCCTAATCTGCGACCGTTTTCGCATACGCCGCAGAACCTTGCCATGATTTCTGAGCGCGAGATTCCTTTTTTTCTTTTGACCACCCTAGGCGTTCTCATAGGAACCGTATTATCATCTTGTGGAATAAGATCACTTTTGCGTACATTACAAATTTTATGCGCTAGTCTCAGATTATCTAAATCTTCGCTACCCCCAGCAGACTTAGGAATCCAATGATCAATAGTCATCTTCTGATTCTTTCCGAATTCTTCTCCACATAGAAAACAATCTGGCCCATCGCGCTCTACTAAGAGTTCGATCCTTTCCATACGGCTTAAAACAAAATCCATTTATTCCTCATATAATCATTTTACTACGAGTTTTTCATATCGTTAATCATTTTAAAAAATGCTTCATTTTTTTTCTTATTCTCCTCCAACCTAATAGTCAGAGACTCTATCTGTTTCTTTAAAATTAAACGTTGTCTGCCACCATCATCAATAAGATTCTTTAGGTCACGGTTGGTAGACTGAAGAATCTTATTTCCTGTGGATAGAAACTCATATGTAATCTTTAAATTATTTATTTTTTTTTCTAAATCAACTATTTTAGAGCGTTTATCCATGAATAGAAAAATAAAAACTGACAACGCAATCGTCAGAATAGAAATTGCTATTCCACATACTATCAGTTCCATATTTCCTCCTGTACGTCGGGTGGGATTCGAACCCACGATACACGGTATATAAGACCGCTTCCAAAACCACTAGGATACCGACGCATATAATTATATACTACTAGATAGTTGCTATTCTCTGCAAGGCTTCTGCAAGATCGCCGGGTATATTTTTTTGCTTTGGTGCTTCAATAACCCCGCCAATTCTTGGCTGGACAATATCCTCATCGTGCTCAAACGAAGAGTAGTTGTAAATTTCAATCTCTCTATTTAAATCTTTTGGAGTATGAGCAATCGAATTATATATCGCTCCACACACAGCATCAGCCAAGTCCTTAGAACCTTTTCTAGGGTGATCAACCTTACCCTTAAGAATTCTAAGTTGTAACAATTCATCTGTCAAGAGTTCGATCCTTGGACCGTGAACTCTTTCCTCTGTAATAACCATAGCAAAATCTTCGTAATGTTTCTTGGCTACAGAAAGAATCTCAGTATTAATATTGTAAGCCTTCAACTCATTCATAAGATCAAAACTGTTCCACCGATCAAAGGTCACCAGTCTAAGATTAAATCCTCGTGACCTTAGTTGTAAAATATAGTCCTTTACTTCAGAAAAGTCAACACTTTTATCTGAAGTAGGAGTCCACCATCTAACAGCATCAATAATTACTTTCGGTGCCGCCTGAGTCATCTTATCACCAATTTTCATTTGCACCCAAGATTCAATATGAGAAAGAGCCACAGCGCAATGGTCGTGCTTCTGAGCAAGATCAACGTGAACAAAATACATCTTATCCTCATCAGGCTGAAACCATTCAGCAAATCTTCCTGAGGAATCAACTGCTGTATTCGGATTATTAAAGGCTGCTTCTATCTTCTCGCGTGACTTAAAGAAGGCATCAATAGAGTCTGGAGGCATACAGGCGAACCTAGATAATGCATCGACCGGATCGGTATAGAAAGAAATTGTGAAGTCCTCTATCTTCCTTGTAGGGTTAACCTCCCAAGTAGGACGTTTAAGCGCGAAGACCCTTGGAATAGTATAGGCGATAATATGATCCTCCTCCCACTCAACAACGAATTTATTCTCTTCCATGTCATCTGGTAGATCGGGATCAATCTTAAACTCAAAAGATCTAAAAACTGTTTCTTTATCTGCAATTACATCATTATATCTTTGTTGAATAAAGTCATTCTTATATCGGGGAAATGAAAGAAGAATTACTTTACCATAGTCGGGGAATCGTGAATCAACTGACGCCTTATACATTCGATAGATCGCGCCAGCGGTTTTTGCCTGCTCATTTCCACTTGTAGATTCAATATCAAATCCTGAAATCTCATCAAGGAACACAATCAAAACGTTGTACCCCTCCCAAGATTCTCTCTGGGAGTGACCTGAGTGGACCGTTACAGCCTTATCAAATTCTATATTGTTCATCTTGGCATTGTATCTTCCTTGAAACCAAGGTGAGCGTTCGATTCTATTTGTAAAACCTTTGAAGAATACCCTATTTGCCTGCACAGCATTGATAGCAATATTAATAATGTCAATGCTGTCGCCGGGGGGCTTACCATAATACTTAGCGGGGTCTTGTAGGCATAGAAGAAGATATACTACATAGGCGCAGGCAATGGTAGAAATATAATCCTTACCGCTTCCCTTCCCCAATTGGAAGATAACCTCGTTACAGGTTTGCTTCCAACGCCTAGCGCCTTCCTCTTCTCCATAAAGAACAATTAGTGTTTCTTTTTTATAGATTTGAGTAGATGCTTTAAGCATTGTGTATTGGTGATCGGAAAGAGGGGGAAGGTTTAGAAATCTATCAGATACAACAAACTCTTCTATTGTTACCGGCTTCTCCTCAAAGTCATCTCCCTCAAGGATGTCTAGGAAGTCTGTAAAATCTATCATTGTTGAATGATTCTAATCTCTTCAACCTTATTGGTAGCCTGTGATAGACGACGGGCAACCTCAACCTTACAATGATTACAGTCGGAAGTTACTTCCTTAAGAATATTCATAATGATCTCCTGCTTACGCTCTGTCTCAAGCATCTGCGTAGCCATCTCATTATCCTCTAAAATGCCCGCCTTATGCAGCATATCCATGCGCTTCTGCTCTATATCGGCAACAAGTTTAAGGGCGGCAGTCTTATTACCTAATTGATTGCTAGAATCAGCCTGATCAACTGTCTCCCACGCACGATTAATAATCATGGCATAATGCTGATCGGCACCTGAGATAGCCTGCTTGGCTCGCTCCCTAATTCTATTATCGTTCTGAGTAATATCCTTCCACGACTCCACATGTTGAAGAACATTAGCCCTAGTCATACCTAAGTTCCTAGCAATTTGAGTTGGGTTATTACCCTTCAATAGTTCTTCGATGACGCTGTTCATCTCATCGAATGCTCCTGCTAGTTCCATGTCAGACAATGTTAGGCTTCCTTGTTTTACGAGGCTTTACTTTATTTTTTAACTTTGATGCGTAGAAAGATCTAAACATCAACGTTTTCTCGTCAATGCAATCAATCCACTGCACATCTAGTTCAACGTTCTCTACCAGTTTAACGAAAACAAACTTGCCGCGAGTATTCTTAAAGAGAATCTTATCTCCCGGTTCAATGATATCTTTTCCATGAATTACTTCATAGCGGATATGGATTTGATCATTGTGTGAGAAAGGTGTCGATGTGACCTTGCTTCTGTTTCGCTTGTTCATCTGCCATCCGTTGTCTATAGTCAGTAAGTCTATTAAGCCAGTCAATAAAATCCTTGAACGGCATGGAATTTTTCGCTCTATTACATATTATACAGCATGGGACTACATTCTGTCTAGTGTATCCTATATCATTGTTAAGTCTATCTAATCCAGAGTACATAAAGTATCTGAAGGTAAAGGAATTCTTCCCTCTATAAGTTATCAGATTAGATGGAGTGCTATCGCAGTAGTAACAGTTTTGCTGGCAAAGGTATCTAAAGTCATCAACTTTTATCTCAAAGACTCTGCCCGCCGACGCAGCGTCCTTTTTGATTCTTTGGTAGGCAGACTTGTAGCCCCAATGTTTATCAAAATTAGCGGCATCTCTAATCGCATAGCATTGCCTACACATAAAGTTTCCATTATTCTTAAGGGTATTATTTAGTTTAATAGAGTATGAAGCGCCACAGTCACAAGTTAGATAGGCATGAGTTTCGTCTATTGATTCTAATGTAGATGAACCAGTTCTAGTTCCCTCTAGATTTAAAAAGTACGTTTTAACTATCATGAGTACCCACTATTACGGGTCGGACTCCATACTAGGCCGGGTCGGTCAATACCTCTTATTAATCTATGACCACACTCTGGGCACATTTGTTGATCACGCTGGATCATTGGAATCATTTTCTCTACATCTTTATCACAAACTAAGCAAGTATAAGTATAAATCGGCATTCTATCTCCAGTTGTTTCTATTTGCTACCTTCAATAATACCAGATAGCCAATAAGATCATCTATATCATTATCGCCGGGAAACTCATTTCCCCTCGCAAAACGTGATAACTTGTCATCAATACGAACTTTTAACTGCTCAACATTATCAGAATTAGAAAAAATTCTTACCGGGTCCAAGGCTGAGTTGCCGTAGGCCCTATTCTTATCAATAAGGAACTCTGACATCCTGCGACACACTGAAGCAATCTCATGCTCAGTATTATTCTGCGGATCATATAGATTCTCAGTCTCATATAGCATTTGGTTTTCTCCAATAGTCGATTTCATTGTTATCATCATTGAATGGTTTTGTAAACCTTTCTTCTCCCGGTATCCCGCCCCATTTGGCGCGATAGTAATTCTCACAGTAGTTCCAGTGGTCCTTGGTAATTAACACTCCAGTGGTAGCCGACTGCTTATGATAAAAGCCACTCTTTGTAACTAAATAATGTTTCTGTCCTGCCAAATGAATTCTATAGTACATGTCATTATCTTCAAAGTATGCCGGGAAGAAGTTTTCATCAAACCACCCACATACTTCTATCAATCTATACATATCTACAACAAAGCAGGACCAATGAATAGATTCGTTAACGCCGATGCTTCTATCAAAATACATATTCATTCCATCACGTTCTGGAACACAAAAGTTTGGAGATACAATAATAGCATCACTATTTAAAAGGTGCTCAAACGCATCGCCAATCGCATTAGTCTCTAATAAAATATCATCATTGACAATGATAGCGTATCGATAGCCGTCCTTCATGGCCCGCCTGATTCCTTGATTCCATCCAGCGGCAACGCCAATATTATTATCCCAATTCCTAATCACATAAGGATGGATAGGATAGTCAACCGTACTCATCATATTAGTAAAAAGTTTGAACTGATTTAGTACTGGGACAATCATTGCTAATTTTTTCATAATAAGCCCTTAAAATTATTCTCTTCTATTCTTAAAGTTGAAACCCCATCATCATAAACTGAGTATGGGATTAAAATATCGCTAGCGTCTCTTGATAGGGATAAAGAAAATTCAATTCCCTCTTTCTCAAAGTAAAACGATCTACCCAACTTCTGGCCGGTCCAATCTTTATTACATGACATCAAGGAATGCCAGTAGAACCTTGACCTTGGTTCATATTCAAACATACCATGAACTAGGCAAACTAGTCTATCCTCAAATTTAATTAAATTAGATCCACCATGAATAGCCCGGCTATCTATCTTTCTAGTAGACTTATAAACATTAACCAATCTATCATCTATTAATTCATACACATTCATAGGATCAACATCAACAACAAAATAAAGTTTATCCCCATCAACATAGGGCATCCAATTTTTTGTATAGGGCCTGCCCTCTGGATCATCTAAGAATATATGTTTACCAGAATCCAGATTTAACATTACCATAATTATTTTGCTTATGCTATGGTTCGGCCTAACAAAAAGGCACCAATCATCGCCAAGCCAATTAAATAGTTTTGGGTCTTCCATGCCATTATATCTATCCCACAATGGGAATCCATACCCACGGAAACGAATCCTATTTAAATCTTCTAGTTGATCATCAACTAAATTGGCAGTCGATATAAAAGAATATTTACCAGAAACATTAGTCTGAGGGCGAAAGTCAGAACTCCTAAAAGCGACTCTATTCGTTCCCTCTAAAAAACTAAGATTAAAGTTATAAAAATTATTATCGGGGAAAATAATTCTTTTTCTTTCTTTAATTTGAATAAGACTATCTATTGATTGATAACCATCTACCATCTATCTGGCCTGCCATGCGTGCTTTCATCATGCCAATTCCAGATCCAAGTTTCTTCATTAACGTGAACAATCTTCATGCCCGCTGCCACCAACTTATGAATCATTAAATAATCTTCACCAATACGGTTTCCAGACTCATCAGTCTTATTACTTAATGGGTCAAAGCCCAAGGAGAATCCACCAACGGCTTTTAAAGACTCTGTTTTTGCCATCCAAGTAATAGGTACCTGATGAATATAGTCATCGTTCCACGCCACGCCACGCCATTTTTCTAGGTGACTACCATAACCTTCTATCGATAGCCTATGCCAAGGATAAACTAGGTCAGCGTCCTGCTCTTCCGACACATTATATAAAGTTTCAATATGATTAGGCAATAGATAGTCATCATCATCTAAGATACAAACATATTTAGTATCACATCTTTTCAGCATCGCATCCCTCATCGCTGCCGCGCCGACTCTATTGTAGTCAATCTCTACCATAAAAACATCTGCCTTCATGGTTTGTGAAACTACTGACTTCATGGCTCTCTGCCTAAGATCAGTCCTTTTTGGAATAGATGCCATAATGACGGTTACGCTCATTTGTAGTAGTACCTTTCAGTATGTGACCAAGTTTGGTTCTTATAGTAAAATTCTTTTTCTTCCACACTCTGCGGCATAAGTTCTTTCTTCCACCAACCAATATGCTGGCAAGTATATTTACCCCCAATACGAATAGATGGATAGGCCCATGTCGGCTTTCCAAATTTTCTATGGTAAGCACAAGCATCTCTTTTATTAAGAGAGAAAGTAGTATCAATTGCTGCATTAAATATTGTGTCTTTTGTTGATGTGATTCCGACTTTTTCCTGCCAATAACGCTCCTCTATAGCACTTACGCTATCGGCATCTAAAAATCTCTCTCTCTCTTCATCATTGTGTATCTCAATTGCAAAACCGGCCTTTGCCACATTCATTGAATTAATTAATTCTTTCATCTCTGAAATATATTTTTCAGGAAGATCCTTATTATGAATTAGATCTGGGTCGGTAACAATAAAATATTCTGGCATTAGATTAAGTATTTGTAGGTCTTCCGTAAATATTCTTGGACCAGTATTGACGCTAGATCTTACTACGTCATACATATCAGAAAGACTATCTAATAGTTTAATCATTGGCTCGTAGGTAGAATTATTATCATATATGACAATTCTATCTGTGTGACCTCTACTTAAAAATTCTTTTAACGTTAAGTTAAGTAGGTCGGGTTGATTAAATGTTGGTATGAATGTGGGGATTTCTTTTGTATCAATGTCTAGAAGCAAAGGAAATATAGATTTATATGCAGTCATTACTAGCCCCTCAGAAATTCGTAGTCAGAATGACTATTAGTTACATCAGACCAACCGGGACTCTGCCATGCCATTGGTGGAGTAAATTCATAACTTTTAAACTTATAATAGTTATAAGAATAAATGACATCGTTTGGCTGAGTATCATTTAAAAGATCAAGTATCTTTTCATAACAACTATCACTAAATCCAACAGCATGTGTTGCTAAGGTTCTAGTTGGAATAGATAAATTATTTGATACTCTTACTGGATTGCCAAACACATGATTTCCGCCAAAATGTATAATTTCCCAATCATCTGGCACTTCTTTAATTGCTACATCAAACTTTTCCTCAAAGTCTTTTCTAAATTCAACATCATCCTCTAGGAGGAGAAAATTTTTGTAACCTTTAGTTATAGCATTGTTAAATAATCTAAGATGAGTAAGGAATGACCCTATGTCACCGGGTGACATTCTAGATGGATATGTTCCTGTTGGAATTTTCATTCCATCTGTAGCAGAAAATCTTTCTACATTGCTGATGGAATGTTCTTGAAACTCTTTTTTAACATCAATCCACCGATCTGGCCTTCGATCAAGGTTGATGCAGTATATGTGTTCAAAAAAATCATTTAAAGTCATTCTACTCCTCGTATCCATTCATTCACATTGATTTCTGGTCGCCAACCAAACGCCTGATTAACTTTTTCTATATTCGCCAAGGTAGTGTGCATCTCACCCTCTCTTAGATCTATAAAAACTTGATCATTAGAAAGTAAATCTGCTACCTCTTTGATAGAGATGTTAATTCCACTACCAATATTATACACTTGACCATAATATTCTAATGCAATTGTATTTTCTATTGCAAGCAAGTTAGCGTTCACGACATCGGATACATGAATAAAATCTCTTCTTTGACTTCCATCTCCAACGATTGTTAATGGCTGACCAAGTTCTTTTTGACGCTTAAATATTCCCAAAACCAATGCGTATCGCCCTTTGCTGGGAGATCTTTCTCCGTATACGTTGAAATACCTAAAGGTTATAGTTTTTAATCCGTATAGATCATTGTACATCTTGCAAAGTTTTTCCGCAGCCACCTTTGATACTGAATAAGGATTTAAGCAATCATCTTGCTGAGTCTCAACATTTGGATATTTATTTAATCCATATACAGAGGAAGTAGAAGAATATACCACCACCTTAACCATTGCTTCTTTAGCACATTGTAAAACAGTACAGGTTCCCACTACATTTTTCTCCATTGATTTAATTGGATTTAAGATGGCAGGCTGTAGCCTTGACTCTGCCGCTAAATGAAAAACAAAGTCGGCTTTATTATAGAGCGTACGGGTGGACTCGTAATCACAGATATCATAATTAAAGTATAAGGCTTGATCATTAAAATAAAACTTTTCATTATATTCCGCTGAAAGATTATCAATTACAATTACCTCATGACCTAAACTTATTAATCTATCAACTAGATGTGATCCAATAAATCCGCAACCTCCAGTTACAATACTTTTCATTTACTTCCCTTTATTTTAAGTTTTAAGTTCGTTGTTGAATAGTCATGGTCACGATCTATCCATACGATAGGGATTGGAAGGTCCGGTCCAGTGTATTGACGAGACAGATAGTCAGATCCTAAAAATCTAATATCATGTTCTTTGGAGCCAAGGATGCAATACAGATCTTCCTCCGTTTGATACCTAACTACCTTATCAACATCCCTCATCGCTAGCAATATTTCTTCACGCTCATCCACCGAATGGATGGGCTTTTGTTTTCCATTTTCTAGGCTAGGATCAATGTGTAGGGCTACAGTAAGGTAATGACAGTGTGCTTTTGCTTCTTTAAACATTCTCACATAACCGGGGTGGATTATGTCAAAAGCCCCGGCAAGAATGCCAAACTTATTAAATTGCTTCTTCTTCCACTCAACAATATTCATTGCCTTATCATCAATGAACAAATCAGCATGTGGCTTAAGGTTCATTATTAGTTCATGATATGGGACACCCCACTCTTTCAACTGCCGCTTGGTCAGATCTGTATGGTCCACCTTGCTGACGCAGCCACGGGCCGTCATGATCTTAATAATATGTCCGTGTTCATATAGAGCGCAAATATTATTAATGACCTCAGGATCAGGCTGTGCCAATTCATACTGACTGTCCTTTACAGAAGTACAAAGCGTTCCATCTAAGTCGAAGCAATAAATCATTCTACCGCCCCGTGCAGAAATATCTGATGGATGCATTCCGCAACTCCATAACTTGTTGTATCAACATAATAATTAAATTTTGCATCATAGGATAGTGTTCTTACAGGATTGTTTGGCTTAAACGCAGTAAGAACCCCGTAATCAATTTTGCTATCTGAGCAAAACTCTACGCAGTTTATGATGTTCTTTGAATTTCCAGAAGAACTGATTAAAATAACCAATGATTTATCTGTCGCAAACGACTCTAAATACTTTCTGTACGCCTCTTCCACTCCATAATCATTCATAAAGCATGTAAGCATTGAAGGATCAGAGAAGGTTAGCCCACGCTTGCCACCTCTTTTAGTAAAATCTTGAGCAATATGTGCAGCAGCGGCATTGCTTCCACCATTTCCAATGACAATTATTTCACTGTGAGAGTCATATTCCTTGATAAATTTATCATACTCATCATCATTTTTCATTGCTTCAATCATCCGAACGCATTCCTCAAAAAAACTCACAAGGTGTCTCCTTCAACTCCCTTAGAACTTACATCAACTTTAACATTTTCATATTCAATGTTCAGGGTATCCTTCTTAGAGAAGGTCAAAAAGAATCCGCCGTTTCCAGCCCCACATAATTTATGAGAAAGTACTGATGAGTTAGCATAAAGACTCTCATCCATTTCAACTAAATAAGGATTCTCTAAAATCATTTTACTTGTATTTTTCTTTTCCGTCCAACTCTTATTCAGCAATTCTAGGAATTCTGAGTAATTTTTAGAATCAAGGGCATCTCTGGCCCTATCAACCAATTTTATTAACGGAACTGCACGATCAATATTATCAGTAACATCTTGCAGGACGTGCTTTGAATTTCTTGTTATACCAGTAAATAAAAGATGCATATCATATTCCCTGAACAATTCTGTACCTAGAAATTCATTACTTACATTTCCATTGTCGTAGAATTTCATTTGTTTGAAACCACCAATTCCACATCCATATGGATCTTGGTAGCCACAATGTGGATTGAATTTCAACTCAAGTTCGTAGGCTAGTTTACAAATTTCAATATCGCTCATGTTTGTATTTGTAAAAATACATGCAGCCTTTATCAAACTTATTAAATATGATGATGACGATGCCAACCCGCTTCCTTGTGAGTAAACATCACTATTTAAATATACTGTAACCGGAGGAAGGTCAAAGTGTTCCAGCACTAAACGAACAACCTCGTTTTCAATCTTTGATACTCTATCAACTTCCTCATGACGACTGTAATTTACTATATACTTCTTCCCACTTTTATTGAATCCCATCTTATCCTGAGTCATTAATGCATAGGTTTTTAAGTTACAGGTAAAACTAATTACTTGACCAAACCCATATCTAGATACAAACTCTGGGTTGTCCGATGAACCCCCAAACAAAGAGACTCTGAGGGGGCAACTAGCAGCAATCATTTATTTATCTCTTCAATTCTTTTTCTGTAGTACGGCCTAGATGAGTAATATTCTCTTAATTCAAGAGGATTCATAGCCATCAAACGATCATATAATTCAATATTTTTATAGTAAAAAACATTATTCTCTAATGAAAAGTTACCACGTTGATGTTCTAGATGATATACAAAATTTTCAACGCGCCCTACATTCATTCCCAACTTAACAAAACGATGATGTATTTCCTGATCTTCTGGCCCGCCTGAATAAAACTCTTCATTCTCCATGAATCCGTTTATATAAGAAGATTTTTTATAAAAAGTACAGAACCCAAAATGCGCGAATCCATAATTATTGTTTGCTCCAAAAGGTTCTGCTTGTCGATCTAGAACTTTAATATCTAGAGTGCTTGAGAATTCTTTTTCGCTTCCCTTATTAAGATGTACTTTTTTGGAAGAATAATGTCCGTGTATAAATGGATATACAGAGTCGTATTCTCCACGAATCATCTCAGCGGCCTTTAAGTATGAACTGTACGGAAGAATGATATCGGTATCATACTGAACAATAATATCCGTATCAGACATTACGATCATGTCATTTAACAACCTTGTTTTATGAAACATGAAATCAGAATTTTGTTCGTATATGTAGGTTACGTTTGGCCCAATGATACTTGAAGGATCAAATTTTTGAGTGATATCACATTCTTTAATTATTAGTTTAGAATTAAAGTTGGCAGTCAAAAATTTTGATACTAGATTTAGATTTCTAATCCTATCTTGACTATCTATTCTAATTGGAATAATGAATGTTGCATCTGACAGTATCATATTCTCATCCAATCATCTGGTATTAGGTCTTGAGTTTCTTCAACTGGAATGTAGTTAGGGTTGAACCAGTGTAACGGAGCAACAACCTTCCTCCCCGCATTTTGATTTAACCACGCTCCCCACCAACTAAATGAACTATTAGAAATAATATTACCCATTGGAGCATTGGTCATAATATAAAGATCTTCGTCGTAATCATTTAAATTAAACTGACAATTAGAGAAGAATTTTTGCGCCGTACACCATTCAATGTCATCTGATAGAACAACAAATCTTGTGTCATCAGGAAACAACGACATGGCGTCCCGATAATATTTCTCAGAGCATAGCCCATGAAATTCTGTCTTCTGAACATAGTCGCCACGGCGAACATGGATCGCAACGTCATATTCTTTTTCAATATTATATTGTTTCTTAAAAGTAAAATCACTCAATATTTCATCACGAATATGCGTAAAATATCGATATGATTGAAGATAACCCTTTATGTCCACATTGTCTCTACATGCATAAAATAAATTAGGGTCAAACCTGAACCCACGCTGCTCCTCAACCATCTCACCCGAACCGTATGCGGTGCTGACGCCATTCATAACAAAAAATTTAAACAACATGTGATCATAATAAGCATTAACCTCAGCACTTTTAGGAATACAAAACGAGTAGCCATTTTGACGCGCGATACCTTTTAAAGATGCATATTGAAACATTTGGTTTCCCAGACGACCATTAGATCCGAGACTGTTCATTGAAATCATTTATTGAAACTCCTGTTTCTTATACAATACACTCATCATATATTTTCTGTGAATATTCTTTTCTAATAGCAACTAGATTAAGAGTTGAATTAATTTTACTTTTAATATCTTTAAAAATTGCGTCATCAACTTTGATCAACAACTGACCTTCATTATGATAGTTCAAGTTTTGAAGATAAATATCAAAGATATTTTTATCAAACCAAACTATGTACTCTTCTGGGGTTATTCCTCTATCTAGCAAAGTTCCACCATACTCAAATTGAATTATTTTAGTATTGTTTTCAATTATACTTTTGCCACCCTCGAAACAGTCTATCTCCATGCCTTCGATATCTATTTTTAGAAAATCTATTGACTTTATATTATTTTCTTTGCAGTAGCCATCTAAAGTTTTTATTTTCAGACGAATTCCCTCATCTTTAGACTGAACACTGTTGTATCTAAATACAAATGACTGAGTATTTGGATAATAAACAGCAGTGCTTTCCTTGCTTCCTGTTCCGAAAGCATTCAAATAAACTTTATTTTTATTTTCAATTTGTGAGGCTAACTGTTTTTTAGAATTTTCAATGAATTCTTCAACAGGCTCAAAAAGATGGAACTCCCTTGGACGATCCTTGGAATTAATAATATAGTCAATATCATCTCTTGATCCAACATCAAAGACCACATCTATATATTTTTTTATTTTATTAAAAAACAAAACTTCTAATTCAGGAAAATCATCATAGGGCATTTTTATTTCCCTTAATTTTTTTTTCCGACATATAGAATGCGTCACCCCAAGTTCTAGATTCCCAATGTGTTTCAACACGAATAATTCCATATTTAGACAATAGATCATCTACCTCTTCGATCATTTTATTTCCACTATATGTTTCTCCACGGTTAACCTCTAGGTAGACATAATCCATATGCTTAAGCGTTTGTTCTGCCCCAAGCAGAACTTCATACTCATATCCCTGCACGTCAATGGAAAGATAATTACAGTCATTTATATAACTATCATATGAGTCAAGCGTGTACATGTCAACCAGTTCATAATTATTAAAGGATATCGTGGGATGATCTATCAAGCAGTCCTTGGGGGTTAAAATCGAACTGGCGCACTTATCTCCAGAAGCGACATTCATCTTTACATCTTTTTTATTAGTTTCACCCAAAGCGCAGTTAAATAACAGCACCTTTTCTGATTCATGTTTTTTAAGCACATCAAAACTACTTTTAATTGGCTCAAAGCCGACTACTTTTTCTACTTTGTACCTTAGGTAGTCATCTATTTCTACTCCATGGTGCGCTCCGACATGAACAATGCCAGAAACATCTAAGTTGTATTTTATGTATAAGTATCCATAGTCTATTATCATTTCATTCCTTTATACGAATATGTTTTCTTTTGATAGATTTTCTCCACTTACCGGCCTCCAAATATTTTCTTTGACAACGTTTGGATCAACATACCAGTCTTCAAAGGGGTTTCCCTGTGACCAAAGATTTTTTATTACTCTTTGGTAACCGTAACTTTCAAGTATTTCATTTGCTTGAATCTGTACTAGTAAGTATTCAGCATTTGCATATATATCGTGTTCAAAGGTGACAACAGAAAATCTGTATTTGTCAAGGGGCACCGCTTTTAATGCGGCGAGTGTGTTGGGCGCTGGATCAATATCAACCTGTAAATAATCTATTTGCTTCGGCGCATCCATTGAACTTAGTATTTCGTTATAGTCTGCCGTAATAGCATTTAGATTTAAACATTTATTTTTCCTATTAGAATTAAATCTTTCTGCAAGCCCGCTGTCAATCTCAAGGGAGGCGCCAGACCATCCATAATCATTTTCAAGTATGTAGGTGTTTGATAATGTGTAGTAGTCTGAAGCGCCGATTTCTAAATAAAATCCCTCACGCTTGAAATCAAGCATGTTCATTACAAATGAATCTTGACATGCCTGTGATGGAGAATTGTTTATTTTTTTCATAGTCTGCATTAGTCCTTATAGAAATATTTGTTTATTACTTTTGTAAGTGCAACATCATATGTTGGAAAGTTCTGTGCTCTAGTATAGTTTTCTTCTATGGCATATCTAATACTACCATAATGAGAAATTTCTAGGTTGTTAATAATTTCATCCAATTCTTCAATAGAGTTGAATTCTATTACGCCATCAATATTAAAGAAATCACCGACGCTTGGACAGCCCCAATAAATTGGAATTGTTTTAGCCAGAAAACAATCAATAATTTTTTCAGTTAAATAGAAATCAGATTTTTCATTCTCAATGATGATGGAATATTTATACTTATCATACATTATATTTTTAGATACTGCTGGTGGAGTCATTAATTGCTGATAACTAAATTCATTAATCATATTTTTGCCCTGCATATGATTAAACACGCGATGCCGTAATTGATGACCTGATGTAAAAGATTTATTAGACATAAAGAAAGAAATACTGTTTTCTTTTTTATTTAAATTAAGTGTTTCTAAATCTAGAAATGTTCCAGTTGTCATTAGTCTTAATGAATTTGGTATTTTTTTTAACAATCTATTTTTAAACGTTAGTACTAGGTCAAAATTGTTTGAGACAAAATCGACAAAACTATCTTCATGGAGTACTGAATCGACAATATATGGCATATCAAAACACAAAACAATATTATCAGGTTCAACTAATGACAGGACTTTATACTTGGCCGTCTCATCTTTCTCAAAGGTGTCATGTGAGATGCTAACCTTGTCTGGAAAAAATAAATCCCAGCCGCTAAATCCTACTAGCGATGCTCTAACATCAGACATTATCAAGATACCATTCTAACGTTTTATCTAGCCCATCTTTAAGAGAAGTCTTAGGCTCCCACCCGACAGACTTAATCAATGAAAGGTCAAGTTTTTTCCTTGGTGTCCCGTTCGGCTTGTCAACATTCCAGAAAATTTCTCCATTATACTGGACAGTTGTTTTAATAATTTCTGCTATTTCTTTAATGGTGTACTCCTCGTCAGAACTAACATTTACAGGAACACTCTCGTTGTAGTTATTCATCATATACACGCAGGCATCTGCCAAATCATCTGAATGAAGAAATTCTCTTATTGGCGATCCGTCTCCAAACAATTCCACCGTTGGCAAGTTTTCTTTTTTAGCGTTTAGAAATTTACAAATCAATGCTGCGAAAACATGACTTGTCTCTAGGTCTAGATTATCATTTGGTCCATAAAGATTAGCAGGCATGAGAGAAATGGCATTAAATCCATACTGTTTTTTATAGGATTGGCACATTTTTATTCCAGCAATTTTAGCAATTGCATAGGCTTCATTCGTGGGTTCTAGAAGTCCAGTGAGCAGATATTCTTCTTTTATTGGCTGTGGACAAATTTTGGGATAGATACAGTTTGATCCAAGAAAAAGTAGTTTTTTAACTCCATACAAATATGCATTGTGGATAACATTATTCTGTATTTGCAGATTTTCATAAATAAAGTCTGCCGAGTAGTTATCGTTTGCAAGTATTCCACCCACCTTAGCAGCCGCTAGGAATACATACTCTGGTCGCTCTTCGTCAAAAAAATTTTTAACTGCAATCTGATCCATTAAATCTAAATCTGCCCGATTTTTCGTAATAATATTCTTATAGCCAAGTTCTTTTAACTTTCTTACTATTGCTGAACCTGCTAGCCCTTGATGGCCCGCGACAAAAATTTTGTCATCAAATTCCATTTTTGCACATATCCTCTACAAGTTGGTCAAAGTTAATGCTAGGATTCCAGCCAAGCACCGTGCGTGCTTTTGTCGAATCTCCCAGAAGCGTTTCTACCTCTGCTGGCCTAAAATATTTATCACTAACCTCAATGACTATCTTTCCACTATTAATATCTATTCCAACCTCTGACAGCCCCGACCCGCGCCACTCTATACTCATTCCAAAATACGGCGCACACGCCTCAACAAACTCTCTAATCGAATATTGTTGTCCTGTAGCAATTACATAATCATCCGGTATTTTTTGTTGAAGCATCAGCCACATGGCATTTACAAAATCTTTTGCGTGCCCCCAGTCTCTTTTGGCATTTAAATTTCCAAGTGCCAAGACTTTTTGATTTCCTGTAGAAACATTATGCAGCCCTTGAACAATTTTTCTAGTTACAAATGTCTCTCCACGTCTGGGCGACTCATGATTGAAAAGTATTCCAGAACTGGCATGAAGCCCATAAGATTCACGATAGTTTTTTACTATCCAGTATCCATAAAGTTTTGCCACGCCATAAGGTGATCTTGGGTAAAACGGAGTTGTTTCTTTTTGCGGAACTTCCTGTACTAGACCATACAGTTCAGAAGTAGATGCTTGATAAATCTTAGTTTTATTTTCTAAACCTAGCAATCTTACCGCCTCTAAAACTCTCAGAGTTCCAATTGCATCAACTTGAGCCGTGTACTCTGGAATTTCAAACGACACCTGAACATGACTTTGTGCCCCTAAATTATAAATTTCATTCGGACGTATATCTGCTAGCAAGTGGGTTATGCTTGTTGAATCAGTTAAATCTCCATAATGTAAATAAAGATTACTATCATCATAAATATGATCTATTCTTTCGGTATTTATTGAAGAAGATCTTCTTTTTATACCATGAACTTCATACCCCTTTTCAAGTAGTAGTTCTGTCAGATACGAGCCATCCTGACCAGTTATCCCTGTAATAAGTGCTCTTTTCATTATTAATCCTTAAAGTATAGAAAACAAAGCGTCTACTCTATTTACATAGGTATGATTATCTTTTACAAAATTCATAGCAGTTTGAATTTTATTATAACTTGCATTCCTAGAGTCGGCTACCAGTTTATCATAAAGATCAAAAAGATCTTCATCAACAGTCACGTTATCCTCTAGGAACCTAGAAATTTTTGGAGTATTTGATCCTGTCCATTTTCCGTAACTTATATTTTTTAGTACCCGACAAGGAACGTATCCAACTCTGTCAGCCGCCCTCTCCCTAATATCGAAAGAAATATACGAGTTCCTTACAGTGTTAATAGTATTCTCTGCATTGAAAAATCTTGAACTTGCGTCCTGTGGGATACCATTAAGACCTCCTACATGCAAGAAGTTTTTATCGTTTCTTTGACATATATTCTCAAATATATCAATATTGATTCCTTGTTTAGTTCCTACAAAATATATATTTTCATCAGATTCATTATGAACGCTTGGCTCTAATTCATCTATTTCATAGGGCAGTAAGTCTGTAGCCCACAGAATGCATAAGGTTTTAGTTTGCGGGCTATACCAAAGATTGTTTGGCAACTCTATTGCATTGTCCCAATTATAATGTTCTGCATACACTAAAAAGTTATAAATTTTAGGATGGTCAATTATATTTTGATCGTAGAACCCATGCTCATTTAAATTATGTACAAAGTATGTGGCAGACTCTAGAATCGGCAGATGCTTAATATTATTGTGTTCTGTAATAAAAATACAATTTTCAAACTCGTCTGTTGAGTTTACTGGCTGGTCATCTAGCCAAATCACATCATAACCCATGTACTTTAATGCTTTATAAAATCCATAATGTATATATGAGTAAGTGTCATAGAAGGGTAGGCAGCCCCAAATAACTATTTTTTTATTAATAGGATTCATCACTACCTCTTCTTCTTAATTATTTCATATTTTTCTAAGGCTCGTTGAATGGTCATATGACTACATCCCGCCTCTTTAGCCATATTTACAATACCCTGTTTTTCAACTATATATCTTTTATAGAGCCACTCACGACTCTCGTATAACTTAGCCATGACTATCTCGAAATATTATTAATCGCATACCAACTAATTCCCGCCGCATCCGCCACATTATCGCTTGTAGTAATTATACCCTTTTCAGCCATAAACTGTAAAGTTTTGCCCTTACGGATCTCACGAACCTTAGCCTTATACCAATTCTCTGACTTGCCGGGAAACTCAATCTTTACCGACTCTTTCTCAACCTTAGTAAAATTCTTATTCCCAAGATAAGACTGCCAAGATATCGGATGAACTTCAATTACCTTAGTATTATTGTCAAGAATCTCCGCCATAATCGCTCCAAATATATAAGCCATCTTTATGCCAACATGAATTGATTTGACCATCACAGCCGCCTCAATCGCCACATAGTCTATGTCCTGAAAGATTTCTGACTTCAACGCATGAATCTTTCTCTTAGCATCCAGAATTCTTTCATACACATCAGAACCATTAAATTCAATTTCTCCATAGTAGACTGGTTTAAAATCATCAAACAAGCAAAAGGCTATACTCTTCGTGCTAGCATCAATTCCTAGAACACGATGTCCAGTCATTTTATTTAACGAGGCTAATTTAGATGGCACCAAATAACCTCTTTAATCTCGCCTTTTCAAATTTCTTTTCTTTAAGAGTACATTCATTACACTCATCATCTTCAGTATACCGACTAAGAATAGTATCACATCTGACACATACTCTTACCTGCCCGCTCAGTCTTTCTTTCGTAGCAGAGCATTTATCTCTTATTCTTTTATTAGTTGCATTCTTGCAACAAACAGAAGAACAATATTTTTGATTATGACGATGTGGCTCAAAACTATTTCCACACTCATCAAAAGAGCATATCACTTATTAGACCCCCACATTAAAGACTCTATTTTCCAAACATACAATATTACTATCATAAACATCCACCGCATCAGATGCCTCCTTTTTGTTTTTTGTGTCCAGCATTCGCTCATAAATATTTGTATCATTAAAAGATGCTTCACAATGCCATACGACATACTCATTTAGGAGGTTCAAATTTTCTGATATCAATTACACCCTCATCAGGTTTATCTTTCCAGCAAGTATCACGCACTGGACAATTCTTACACATTGGAGTGCTCTTAGTTGCGACTCTTTTGGGCAATTGACCATCCTCATAGGCTGAATAAGTTTCTCTCATCCACCCAAAAAGATCATCAATAATTTCAATATATCTTTCGTTGACTCTAATTGGAATTAAACAAAGTTCCTGAGTGTTCTTATTCTCATAGAGAAAAACTCCTTGAGAAGCCTTACGAATTTTCATGTATATCAAGAGTTGAAGAAGATGATTTCCTGAGGGCTTCATGCTACTCTGACGAATAGCATAAACCTCTTCCTTGGCCGTCTTAATTTCAATAATAGTCTCTTCGCCATCCCAATCCATTACACCATCAATATATCCACGAATGGGAGGATCTTCATTCTTTACCTCAACCTCAAAGTCTACAGCACGATCAATGCCACCTATAACCTTTTGTATGCGGTCATGTGCTGCACTACCGTTTTGCATATTCGCCAAGCCCTGCGCTGTCGTCGTCTCAACGAAATCCGCGCCGTTGAAAGCGTAGTTCCAGTATCTAGGACAATTGCCATGACCGTATCCAATACTACTGGGACTGAAGGTCTTTTTCTGAGTAAAGGCATTTGTTCTCCTTTGTTTTAAATAACTCTCTTCAACTTCTTGTGCAAATTGATTAGGATCAAACCCGCCATCCGGCGGTTTTTGAAACTTTAGGCTTCCAATAATACTCTTGCTACTCATTAGGCTCCATATCTAGCGATATATTTTAGGCTATCGACAACTTTATCTATTGCATCTGAGGCAGATGCGTAGGTATTCTTTTTTATAGAAGCCTCTACACCTTTTTCAAACGTCATGTAATATCTTTTCTGCATAGAAAACTTAGCACTCATAGCCTGCAAACGAACAATAAGTTCCGGTGCTTTAGCAGCCGGAACATCAGGCTTTATTATTAATTTTATCACAAGTGACAATGCTTCGTCAAGGTCAGGATCTTGCATATACTTTGATAGTTCATTGAATTCAGATACTTCGCTTATTGATTCAAATACATTACTTTCCATCATCTGGCAGCACCTGATTCTTAATCAAATCTTCTAGGTAGGCCCACTCAATAATTGCTAGGCGAACCTTATCATTATTCTCTCCGATAATAATTTTTAAACATGGGTATAGAGATCGTGACACCTTGAAGGTGTCAGTACAAATCTTCGCCCACACTTTCTTGTTTAGCGTGAAAGACCTCTCAGCCTCCTTGTAGTCCACCAAAAACGGTGGCATGATAGCATCACCCTTTTGATATTGCCCGCGCCCAGAATTCTTCTGAGCCTTGGCTCCATCACGCTTAATCTCCGCCGCTTCTGACATTTAGTTCTACTTTCGATTGATGTTTATCTGGACATTCCCAATACAATGTATATGTAATTATATCAAAAAATGATTCTTCTGACCATAGTTTACATTCTTGGCATTGATATTTAGAATTTGATTTCTTTAAAGATTCTTTGCTAAATGTTTCTTTTTTATTTTTTTCTAGAAAATCCTCAAGACGACTCATATATTTTTCCTTGAATCTCAGCAACAAGTTTACGATTACCTCTTAGATAATCTACTGCTTTTGCTCTACCTTGAATTCTTTCTTCACCCACCGTATACCATGCACCACCTCGTTGAACAATGCCCATCATTTCAGCAACATCAAGTGTCTCGCCTACAGTATCAACTCCCACCGAATCCCCTTGGTAGTAAAAATCATACTGCCCGCTGAGATTAGGTGGCCCAAGTTTGTTGTAATCAACAATCCAATTGACTGGCCTGCCGACCTTCTGTTCAAGAATCTTGTCACCAACCTTGACTCCAGACTTAATAGAGTTCGCTTCAGCCTCAGATGCCCAAAGTTTAATGATGGTGCTAGAAAAGAATTTGACTGCCATTCCCCCTGTGGGAATGTGACTAGCGTGCATAGATCCAAATTGGTTTCTCTGCTGAGAAATAAGAACGAGTAACGTATTCTTATTGGCGTAGTTAAGCATCTTGACCGCATGAGTCATATCCTTTGCCTCTGCACCAATTTGCTTGGTGTCTTGTAGTTCCTTTAGTTCTGACCCATCCTTCTCAAAGTAAATGGCGGGAAGTAATGCTGAGATAGAATCAACAACAATAATATCTACATCAACCTCCATCAACTGAACCGCCACGTCTACCATATCATTGATAGTTTTAGCAGATGAATAGATTAGTTGCGACGAATCAACTCCAAGTTTCTCTGCCCAATCAGCAGAATATGAAGCCTCCGAATCAATCCATGCACAGACTTTTCCTTCCTGCTGTGCAGCAGCAATCATTTGAAGGCAGAATGAAGACTTACCCGCAGATTTGTTGCCCCAGACTAGTACCTGACGACCATAACCAAACCCGCCTTTGAGTGCTAGATTAAGCCCAATGCTTGGAGTAATCTGGCGCTCTGCATTTATATTCTGTGCAATCTGGATTCTTGCGCGAGTCTTTGGGTCTAGTTTTGCTAGAATATCTTCTGTGACCTGTGTCATATATTATCCTTAGAATTTATTTCCATGTAACTTGGGCCTACTAGTATTCATCTCAGTCTTTCTTGTTACCGCATCCTGTAGGGACATGTCCCCAACAAACCATCGTTCGTTCATTCCAGCATAAAGGTCCATAGTGCGAATAAGAATATCAGCAAACTCTGCCATAACTTCTGTCTCACCCTTATCTTTACGAATAGCCTCTAGTACTTCCGTAACCTCAGAATGAATCAGTGCTAGTTTGGTGCAGATAAATTCTATTGGAGCAACCTCATAGTTATCCCAAAAACCTTTTTTAACTGCGATGTCATGAAACTCATCTGATAGTTTATCAAGATTCATCGTCATCTCCAGTGTCTGATAGATTAAATACAAATTCATTCGCTCTGTCGTCAAAGACTACAGAAACTTGTTGACTAGAGTAATCTTTCTCAAAGTAACTGACAGGAATCCTATTGCTATCATAGTCAGTCATGAAAGACACAACTCCCGCAAGAAGCAGTGCCACGTTGTCATAATTAGCCTCAACCTTAGGCTCGTTCATAATATCTCCTTAATAAAGTTTGTTCCATCCTCTAACTTTCCAATTACCGGCTCACAAATTAGACCCGCCCGCATCTTACCAAGGGCTTTGCTATAGATCTTGGGGAATGCAATGGCTCGCTTTAACTTCTTATCAGCATCAGACATAATAATGTGAGCCATCATCTTATTCTGCTTAGTCCTATATGGAGTAAAATCAATCACCCCATACTCACCCGCTCCAGCGGGCAGAGAATCTGCGTGTAGATATCGAACAAATGGATCATCCTTCTTATCCACTACATCCTCTATATTAACATATCTGTGAATTCTATTATCTCCTACTAGGAAGAAATACATGTTGCCAGTTTCAATCTGGCTATTCTCATTATGGAAAATACCAATCGATCCCGTGTCATCTACTAATTCCACTCTTGCCCAGCCATTCCCACGCTTGATTGACTTAACCATAGCAAACATGATATAGCATCCCTGTTCCTCAAACTCATCCAATGGGTCAATCTGCGCCCTAATGTGTGGGGTTATTCCCTTTACATCAAACTTAGGAATGTTTAGGTATTCATATAGATTCTCTGACTCTTCCCCAGTACGAGGATTATCATCAAACGCCGCCGCGCCAATCTTATTTAATGCAGCCACGGCCCTTGAATTAATCCCGCTACTCTTAGTCTTAGAAACTTCTACCAGATGCTCATAGTTTTTGAATGGCCTCGTATCAATAATCTTATTGCCAATGTTATCAGAGATAAACTTAATATTGGCAAGGCCAAATCGAATAGCATGACCCTGAATGCTAAAATCAATCTCCGATTCATTCACATGAGGAAGAAGAATCCTAATGCCAAGCCTCTTAGCCTCTAAAAGATAGTCAGTCCTAGCATCCTTATCCCCCTCATTCTTTAACAGTGCGAACATAAACTCAGTCGGGTAGTAATGCTTGAGCCATGCTGTCCAGTATGAAAGCATGGAATACGCAACAGCGTGTGATCGGTTAAACGAGTATCCCGCGTGTGCCTCAAAGTCGTGCCATAGTTGTTCCGCAACCTCTGCCGAGACATTCTTAGTTGCGCCTGCGACAAACTGAGCCTTGAACTTATCAAATTCATGCACATCCTTCTTTTTACCAATAATCTTACGGATCTTGTCTGCGTCTGACCATGACATTCCAGCCAAGTTTACGCACGCCTGCATAACCTGTTCCTGATAAATGACCACTCCATATGTTTTTTCTAGGAATGGCCTCATTACTGGGTGGACATATTCTGTGACCTCTGTGCCCTTCTTACGGGCTATATACTTGGCACCCACAGTGTTCATGGCACCCGGTCGAACCAATGCATTAGATGCAGCAAGATCCTCAAAATTATCTACGCCCATCTTCATCAGAAGATTAGTATAGGGAGTTGCCTCTGCCTGAAATACCCCCTTCGTAAATCCCAAAGTAAGGTCTAAATAAACCTTGGGATCGTCCAAAGAGATATCCGAAAGAACAATCTTCTTGCCTGTCCTAGATTCAATAACCTTAATGGTATTAGAAATAACGGAAAGAGTCTTAAGTCCAAGCGCATCAATCTTAATCAAACCAATATCTGCCGCCTCATCCATGTCATAAGCAACAACAGGAATCCTACCAGTCACAGAATCAGAAGGATCCTTACGAGTTTCAATAGGAGCATAATTCCTGATAGGCTCCTTGGCTACAACAATACCAGCAGCGTGCATTCCACTACCACGAATTCTTCCCCGCAGGCTTGATGCTAGTTTAAGTACTTCAGGATATTTCTTGCGGAACTCCTCTGTATTGGGAGAGTTCTCGTATTCCTCAAACTTTTCGATACTCTTTAGAGCCTTGTTTACCTCATGAAGAGGAATCATAAAGACTCTTGCAGCGTCACGAATTACGCCCTTATCCTTGAAGAATTGATAAGTTGAGATAGAAGCAACATTCTTATACTTCTTCCTAAGGTATTCCTTAACCTCACCCCGCCTAGAATCTTCGAAGTCGGTGTCAATATCTGGAAAGTCACTACGCTCAATATTAATAAACCTACCGAATAGAAGGTCATACTTAATTGGATCGACCTCTGTGATACCCAGTAGGTAGCATACAAGCGATCCTGCCGCTGAACCACGACCGGGACCAACGAGAATATCATTATCCTTAGACCAATTAATCATATCAGCAACCACTAGGAAGTAGGGAGCAAAACTCTTCTGCTTAATAACATCAAGTTCCTCCTCCAGACGATCCATGTATAACTTCTCATCGTCAATCTTACGAGACTTCCAACCTTCTAGGCAGAGTTCACGCAGTTTATCATTAGAACTACGCTTAGACACTGGCAATAGATTGACATTCTGAACGTAGTCATAGTCACCAATCTGGTCAACAATATGCAGAGTATTCTCATACACATCGCTTCTCGTAATTCCCTGAGCCTCAAGGTGGGAAGTAATTTCAGCGCGTGACTGAATGTATACATCAATGTCCTTGAAACTAATCGGACGGTCTGGATATAGGTAGTCTAGGCGCTCAAAGATATCAGACATGTGGCGAGACTTCTCAAAGTCTGCCTCCTTGTTGGCATTAGGCTTGGTAGAAAGGATTAGCAATGCTTCCTCTACCGACCTCTGATCCTCAGTCGCAAAATGGCAGTCTGATGTAACAATAGGTCCAACGCTGTACTTATCTGATAGTTCTAGTAGTTTATGATTCAACGATGCAGGGTTATGCGGCTGAATCTCAACATAGAAATCCTTATCAAAACGATTCTTAAACCAATGCATCAGAGCATCGGCTCGCTCATAGTTTTCCTTTTCGATAGCCTTAGCAATCAAACCATTCATGCATCCAGATAGAACAATAAGCCCATCACCATAGTCACTCAATAGTTCAAGGTCAATACGAGGCTTACGATAGAATCCTTCTGTCCATGCCATCTCTGAAAGATGGTGAAGATTCTTCAACCCCGCCTGATCCTTGGCAAGCAGAATGATGTGATTAAAAACCTGAGTGTTATCATCACGGCTCTTAATGTCACGACGGTCAAAGCGATCAGTCTCAGAAATGTAAGCCTCTACGCCTAGGATTGGCTTCATGCCAAGTTCCTTGGCCGCACGCTGCATATCACGGTGACTAGATAGAGTCCCATGATCGGTTACTGAAACTGCTGTCTGCCCAAGTTCCTTAGCAGCACTTAGTAGTTCGTGCGGGGAACAGAGTCCATCTAGGATTGAGTATTGTGAATGACAGTGTAGATGTGCGAAGTCCATAATCCTTCTTTCAAATTGTAGAAGCGGGGGCAAAATGCCCCCGCTCCACTATAACACGGTGACGGTTTACCACTCAGCAGATGATGCCGCAACTGATGGTGAGTGATCTGAGTCTGAATAAGCATTGCCTGTGTAGAATGCCTCTTGCTCTGCATAAGGAATATCACAGACAGCAATCTTCTCTAGATCATGGAGTTCATACTTCTCCCCAGACTTAACCTCTGAAGTTGGTAGTGGGATGATACTGTAATTAGTATCAGTCTTTTCTCCTGTACGCTTTAGACGCCACACAACATCCGTAATGCTGCCAGTCTCACCAGCATACTGGATAACCTCTGGGGTTGCAGACTTGGGGCCTGAACCCTGAGATAGAATGGCTACATATGGGTCTTCCGTGCCATCATCAACCAAGACGTTAATGTATAGACGACTACGACCCTTCCAGCCAGCCTTCATATCCTTACGGTGCTGCTCACAACCATAGCAACGGCCTTGATCATCAGCACTACAAAGTGCCTTACGACGGTAATCAACTGGATTAGTATGCTCTACAGCGATAAATCCTGCTCCGTAAGCAGAATCATAGTTCTTTGAGTCAGGATCAAGTTCCTGAAGGAAGCGGATCTTCACGCTTTGACCGTCGCCTAGTTTTACCCAACGACCCTTTTGTCTATCACTACTGTAACTTGGCCTATCAAGAATGTTATTCATTGCATTCAAACCTTTAACGATACCCATAATTTATTCTTCTCCTAATGTATTGGGCTATATGTATGCCCTGTTCTATTATTATACCACTTAATACAGTCCAATGGAAGTGTATTCTACATGACTTACAGCATTTTTTATACAAGAAGTAATCTCTTGATCCGTCATCTCCCCCGCGTCCTTTGCTCCGTGAGGATAAACAGTATTACGATCATACATCGCCCAAGTAACTTCTTTATTCTTTAAGGAGGAGGCTATTGTCATTCCTAAGTCCCTGCCGGGATTGTGTCCCTTACAATCACTAGGATAACATTTACGACAGTTATTGACAATATAGTCTGACTTATTATCGAAATCGGTCATGATAATTATTGACTGAAAGTTCCTATTAAGATTGCTTAGATTATCTGCTGAAATATACCCACCAAGAGTAGCAACAACATTCGGGAACCCGGCCTGATGAATTCTAATCGCATCAAAGGCCGATTCGCAGACAATCGCTGTTCCAGATGAACGCCTAGCCCTATTAATGTTAAACATAGTTTTACTTCTTGGTAGGCCACGAGAATTTTTGAATGACTTATCTTTAATTCCGCGACCAACTAGACCGACTGGAATGCCGTCAGGACTATGAACCGGAACAATAATCATGTCCTGCTGCCCTGAGTATCCTAACTTAAAGTAATTAATTGATTCCTTATTGATACCTCTCTGCACTAGATAGGCTTGAGCGGTATCATTTGTTAGCATTTGATCATACATCTGATCTAACTTATTCTGAGGGAACTCCTGCCATTCAGGCTTATCCATTAGAACTGCCGCCAACTCATCCTCAAACGATACTTCAGTCTCAGTCTTTAAAGATTGGATAAGCCTCATAGCCTCAAAATCATTACGATGAGAGATATTCTTTACTAGTTCCAAGACCGTACCAGATGCATCACACGATGGGTTGAAGCATAAATACAAACCCTTCGTATGACTTACTGAAAATGACGGGGTGTTGCGGTTACCATGAAATGGGCATAGGCACAGAAAATCATTATATGTTTCTGAGTTTACGTCTATGCCTAGTTCCCTGAGTATTCTTCTCACATGACTCTGTGTGTAGATATCAGTTAACATTTTTTTCCTAAGTGTTAGATCGTGGGATAAGCCTCTGCCCTGCATAACCATCATATAGCATTGCTTGTTTTGTTCCAACAAAAACGCCATGCAAATATATTTCAAAATTGTAATAATTTTTTATTTCATCATATGAGATATAAAATAGTGGATCTAAGTCTAACACTGGTATATATCCAGAATCTCTCATGCCATTAATAATAGTTTTTTCGTATTGAAATCTTAACCTTGGCAGATCAGAATCATCAGCAATGATGCCCTCTAAGCCGAATTTCTTTATTTTTTTATTTTGCATGAGTACATCCTTAACTTGATACAATTATACCAAATTACAGAGGATTGTCATATATTTCTTTCACGATACCCCGGTCAATATCCCAGTCAAGGTAAAAACCAAAGTCATTGCCGTGCCGATTCTTACGACTAACAATTTCAATGATATTAGTATCTGGAGTCCTATGGATAGCAACAGCCATATCAGCATCATATTCGATTGCCTTTGACCATGCCACCTGATTAAGCATAGGAGGATTATCGTGATCAGAAACATCATCAGCCGTAGCCGCCGTAATATCAATTACCGGAATGTTATTCCTAACCGCAAGCAACTTAAACTCACGGGAAATATTACGGTTACGCTCAACCTCGCTATTAGACTTCTTAGTGTCATTAAACAGTTGATGATAGTCGCAAATAACTAGATCTGGACGATGCTGATCAATCTTACCCTGAACTGTCTGCGGAGTAACATCTCCCATACCCTCATTGGATACAAGGATAAACCCGCGCTTGTCAACAAACTTCTTAGACGCCCAGTGGTCGAAGTCATCGATGTTAATATCTCCACGGGAGAATTGGCTAGCACGGAATATACCGGAGCCTAGCATGGTGTAGATTCGGTCACGCATGTTCTCTGGACTCATCTCAAGGGAGACAATCATTGGCTTGAACCCTGCTTCCCATGCCTTACACGCAAGATAGGATGTGAACCACGTCTTTCCCCTACCCGGCCAACCAATAGCAACAATAAGGTGACCGGGAGCCATGCCAGTGTGATAGGCAAGGTCCATAGCCTTAAAACCAGTAGGAATGCCGGGTGAACCACCCATCTCAGCAGCGCGGTTACGAATTGCTTCAATGTGCTTCTCCGCTGCCTCCCAATCCGTTACGTCAACGTCACGAACGTTAGAGGTATAGCGAGATAGTTTTGACATTGATGACTGGATATCTGAAAGAACACGGGCTGCGGCGTCAGTCTTTAGATTGTTACCAGCCTTAAGAAGAGCATTGCGGATTTGAGCAGAAAGATATTCATCCTTCAACTTATCAAGATAATAGGCAGTTTCACCATTCGCTGTTACTGGATCAAAATCCTTGTACTTTTCTACAAGAACAGAAACATCTGGGACACCCTTAAACTTATAGTAGTAAGACTTTAGTCCCTCCCAAACATCACGGTGTGAGATAAAGATTTCATCTACATCATCAGCAAGAAGAACAGCGATATCCTTGTTCTGACAAACAGCACTAATTACTGCTGATTCGGTGTTCATACCTCTTCCACCATCTTCTTCGTAGCCTCCCTTATCTTAGCCCGACGAGTGCTGTCGGCCTCAGTCTTTGTTAGCATATCGTCTAGTCTATCAAAATTATACATGAACCAATTAAGAGAATGACGATTGCTACTGGTTGTCTTGAAATAGTAATGCATTAGTTCAACGCTACGATCATATCCTACGCTGTCAATTAAATCAATCATCGCCCACTTATCTCGATATTTATTTATCTGACAGGGGCGATTGTAGTGTAGGGCGTATACTTTTACATAAGTATCTAGGAGCGCATAGGCTAATTTATTATTTGGACTAGCCATGCTTTAATTCCTTTTCCATCTCGCCAACTTTTTCAACAACCTTATTCTCTACAAACTCGTAGACTCTTTCGGTGGCGGAATCAACTGTCTCACCATCACGAACAAAATCCTCAACACCTATAGATACACGAAGGCTCTCATAGTTACCAAGGTTACGGACATACTGAAGTTCAACCCTTACGTTTGTCGTGCCTTTTTGCACCGTCATCTTGCTTCTCCTTACCAGTAAATCCTACGATTATCTTCTTCTCTTCCTCATTAACACTTTCCATCAAAGCATACCATCTGTCTGAAATAGCCACAAGGGCTTCCACGTCGCGGTTTTCTGAAGCCAACTTCTCAGCATCGTTTAATGTTTTTACATAACGTTTCATAATTTTAATACGATTCATTGTCACCAATCTGGTTGTTTCCATACAGGAGTAAATTCTCCGTCTGAAGATTTAACATAAAGTACAGTATCATTCTTAATTAATGATTCAAGTTCTCTTCTTGAAGGAGCATCGGTTGATCTTCTTTCTCCGTCTGCCCTTGGACGACCGCGATTTACCGTTAATAAATAATCATGAATCTGATAGATATCATTTTCACTAAAATAGTATCTACCTTCACGGGTAGAATCTTCAATTAAATAACTTTTCTGAGGAGCATTTATCTTCCCCTCATAAATATATCTTAATATACTGAGGCGTTCTCTTCCAAGCATCATTGCTACCTGACTAACGCCATAAGCGCGTTGCATATTCCGCCTAGAGTCAGACAAGACATATGCAACACGCTTATGCTGTGGATAGTTCCATGCGATTAGCATATCCTCTGAACGAAAAACATTCAGAGTTTTATGCAACTCATCATTTAGGTAAAAATGCCTGAGCGTCTTAGAAGACCTTTTTCTTTTTGGCTTAACCATTTTCCCAATCCACTAGATTCTTTTTTAACAAACCATCGTTTCCCGCACATAGAACAAAATAATTCTACATGAGTACTAGAAGAAAAACAACGATCTATAAAGACTCTTCCATCACATTTTTTACAATGCATCATTAACCTTTACGGCTGAAGACTTTCTGGTTGTGCGTTTACAACAACAGTTTCACTAGCAAGCGAAGGTCCACTATTTCCGATATTAGCACTAACAATTGAAGTTAGAACTGAAATTAAAGCAGCAGTACCTGAAACAGCAAGCGCCTGATTCCAATTAACATCTAGAACAGTAACTGCGCCAGCAGCAAAAACTGCAATTAATGCTTGAGCAAAAGTTTTTAACGCTCTTTCTAAAACGGCCAAACCAAAATCTTTGTTAAACATTTTTTCTCCTTAAGCGGTAATTTTCTTACCATCAACATAACAACTATAATCTTTAATCTTAACCAACGAAAGAAAATGCTGGCCTTCGGAGACATATCCATAGATAAACCCTTGCTGCCAATTTCTTTGATTGCTGTAGTCAGCAGCATTAACATCCATAAGATGACCAATTTCGTATCCCTCCAACTGCTGTCCAGTTAGTTCATACGTCTTATGGTAATCACCAACACGATGAGAGTGGCCTCTAATCAAAGAAACCCCCCACGCATCCATATCAGCCTTAACCGACTCACCACTATGCTTTGAGATAGCCTGACCATGATGAACATACATGTCATTAAACCTGTTAAAAGGAAGAGCATCATACCTATGAAAAGTTATATCATTCTTGTTCAAGTCATAGATAGTGTCTGGCGTAATATCTTCTAACAGATGTGGGGCCTTAGAGTTAAAATAACTTTCATGCCTAGTCCACCCATGGTTTCCATCAAATAGGTGAACGTCTGCATCCTTAACAGTCTTCCTAATACTATTTAGAAATTCTGCTGAATCTTTCGACCCATCATTTTTAAGCCTATCCAATGCTATTTGTTTTAACTCATCAGGAGGAGTATTTTTTAGATCTACTCCATAGAAAAGTTCTTCTTTCGATCCCGCCGACCAACGACTTGTCGCATCAGCATTATCAATATCTCCAACCAGATCTACTAGATCTGGCTTAAAAGACTTTAAAACTTTAAGCCACAGATCGACTGCCCTTGCATCATGCAGCGGAAATTGAATATCGCTACAAGCAAGATATTTTAGATCATTTGTCATTATTTTCCTTTATTGATTTTGATCCGACTCAAGCGCAATACCAATTATATTAATTTTGGCAACTGCTGCTGCTGTCGGTTGAGTTATTGTATAAATTCCAATTGTTACAACATCTGTTTCTAACTTTTTTACCCATGCTACTATGGGATAGGCACTATTTCCCGTCACAGTAATATTAGAAAAAGTTAAACCACGGCCAGCCTTTGAAAGGTTAACAGATAAATCATTATGCGTATTAGATTTTGCTTGTAATGGTACTGCAAATCTTCCAGAATAAACTCTAAAATTATTTGCTCCATACTGTCTAGTAAGAATAGTACTAGTAAGATTACTTTTACTTTGACTAGAAAGAAATACATCACGATTTTCATAGCCGATATCTCCAAGAAAACTATCCATATCATTAACTTTATCAATAATATTAGTAATCAATTTTTGAGTTACTGAACCATTTGTTGATGTATTAACTATCCCCGCCATTATTTATCAGACTTTCCACTTCTTGCTTCCGCAAGGGCACTAATTAGTTCGTTGATTCTTTGATCTTTTGACTGAAGTTCCTGTGTCGCCTGCGCTTTTAGAACAGCAACTTTAGTCTCATACTCAGTAGTAATTTGACCAATACGATTCTGAAGTTCTTGAAGAACTAACTCTAGTGTTTGTGTTTGATCCATGATTTTCCTTTCGTTGAATTATTAGTATAGCATATCATTTATTTACTAGGAATAGAAAACTAGCCGTTAAATTATCAATTTGACTTTGTTGCTTTTGAACAACATCGACAAGCATTGCTACCATACCGCCATAATCAAGCGACTGATCTTCTCCCGATGGATTTAAATTAATAAATGGACGCATAGATTGTATTTCTGCTACTTCCTCTAAAATAAAACCGCCGCGAGGACGACTCTCAGAATCTTCCTTCCAAGAAAACAGTCTTGGTTTAATTGACATAAAATCTTGTTTATCTATTTCATAGTAATCAATTAAAGTTTTGGCTTTAAGAGATGATGTAATTAGTCTAATGTTATATCTATATCTTCCGTCTGAACATAATGAATAAACAATGTTTGTATTAGCCGTACCGCCCGCTGCTGGAATGTCAAAATATAAAGAAGATGCAGTGGCGGGTGTACCTATAGTACCACCCGCACCGTGGTAACTAATCCCCGTTAAAAATGAGTATGCTTGAGGTCTTATATATATACTTCCTTGATTACTATCCAAGTAAGTATTTCCCGTTGGTGAATTAACTAAATAGGTATATGATCCACCAACAGTATTACCATTTCTCCAAACCATTCCTGTATATCCATCATAAAGAGGATCAAAAGTAATTGTGCTTCCATCTTCAGCAATATATTTAGTTGGAATGATAGAGAATAATTGTAAAATATTTTCACGCGCCCATCCCGGCGACGCTGTACCAAGTTTTATCCAAGTAATTTTTTGAGGCACAGTATTAAGTGTAGTCACACAAGCACTATACGCAAGTTGAGTTCTAACATAGGTTGACAAACTTGAAGTTCCGCTAACAGTATTAGTTTCTACTTGGAATGGATAATTACCCGCATTAGATGTACTTGCTGTCGCATTCATATATACTGCTACTGTATTCCCAGCAGTTCCAGTAGTTATATTTAAACTTGATGCACCAATAGAAAACCCACCAATTTGTCCACTAGTTGATGTTAATGCACCAGTATTAGTTACTCTAAAAGGTGCTGCGCCGCTTGTGCTACCCGCCCAGAATGATGTTGCTCCAGTAGACATTGCGACTTCCGTTGCTCCAGTTCCAGCAGTTAGACGATCCGCCGCCAGACTCCATCCACCAATACTTCCAGTTGATGCTATCACAGTACCAGATACATATGCACTTGTCATAGATGCGCCACCATTATATGAAACTCTAAATGGTGCAGTAGCGCGTGATGCAACTGATGAGCCAGCAAATATTGCTATTTCTGTTACTGCCGGTGAATTAGGAGCATAGAATCCCACAGAAGCATTGTATAACGATGTTGAATCTACTGTCCAGTTTCCTACATATCCAGCAGTAAAAATTATAGAACCAGCAACATAAGCATTAGACATTGATGCTGCGCCATTTGCTGCAACTCTGAATGGGGCACCTGTTTTGATTGCTGATCCTGCCCAAATAGCAATATCAGTAGATGAGGATGGAAGGGCTAACCCTACAGTAGATGCTCCAGTTCCAGCATATAAAGAAGCACTAGTAATATTCCATCCACCAATTACTCCAGCACTGGCACCAATGTTACCATTTCCAGCATCTAAGGTAAATGTATTTATTCCAGAAGAATTATAAGCAATAATACCATTTCTATTAAGAAGAACCCTCGCTCCGGTCAAACTTGATGCTGCAACAAGTGTCCCACTACTAGTTATAAAAATATTTCCATCAAAAGATCCAGACTTTGCAGTAATATCTCCAGTAATTGAAGCAGTTTGCCCATCCCATCCAATGAATGATGTGTTAGACCCAACTCTTAAATTTCCAGTAGTATACCAGTAGTTATTATTATCTAGCCATATTCCATGTTGTGTTCCATTTATCCCGGTGCCAAATCTCATGCTTGCGCCAGCAGTTACATATGATTGCCAGTTTGCCATACCTTTATAAAGAGAAACAATTGAACTTGAGAAGACTGAAGCAGTGTTTGGAGTAATTGATACTGATCCAGTAAATGATCCGGTTATTCTAGTCCCAGATACTAATCCATAGCCAGCAATTATTTGTCCAATCATAGACCCAGATACCGTTGATGACAATGCTACTATTGAAGAACTTGCTGCTGCTGAGGCCGTAATATACTCTGATGCAGGAACTCCGAAAGGTATTACTATTGCTGATGGGCTAGATATGGTAAATGATGAAGTATTATTAATTTCATCATAACTTGCAATGGCTACTTCATAAACAAAACCGGGAATAAGATTACCTATTTGATAAGATCCTGTTCCACTCACACTTGCCGCAAGGTTCTCATATTGATAAAATGCATCACCTTGTGCTCTTACCCTTAACCTTGCTCCTCTTAATGTTGTATCAATTGATTCATTCCACCTAGCAACTATATAACCGCTCATCCCGTTTGCCCCGCCAGAGTTTGATGCGGTTACCGTTAAACCTGTAGCATTTGACGGAGCAACAGTGTCAACTACAATTGGTGCAATAGGGGTAACAGATCCAGTATTACCATAAGGTCCGGCTTGGTTAAAAATATCAACATGTCTGGCTCTTATATATATTGGACTATAGGATGTAAATCCAGAATATTCCATGTATGTATTATTTCCGGTCCATACATCCGTAGAAGTAGCAAACAATGGATCAGTACTATAGTTAACTTGCGTATATGAATAATCTACAAATGATGCTGCAACCGCAGCCCAAGAAGCAGAGAATCCCTTAAGAATTGATGCTGTTATTATTACAGGAGATTCTGTTGGAGCAGCATTTGCTGCTGTAAGGGCACTAGAAGAAGATATATTTCCACTTGTGTCCCTTGACGCTACGGATATAGTAATTGATGGGGAAGGAGTGGCTAGCCCGAAGAACGCCCTATTCTGCTCTAAGGTAAATGCAAAAGATTTATTTATAGTATTAAATGTTTGGTAGGTTACGCCTGATGGCTTTGCTATTGTTATTTTATAGTCAAGGAAGTCTGGGGTGTTACTTATATCCGGCCCGTCCCATGATGCAGTAAATGTATTAGTACTAAAATCTGCCTGTAAATTTGAAATCATATCTGGGGCAGTTATATCATAATCAGTTGTAAAAGTATAGATATTAGATGGAGCAGATTCTATTCCATTATTATCTTTAGCCACAACATAAAATTTATATGATGTATTAGTTTTTAATCCTTCAATTTTTATTCTAGCCATTTATATTCCTAGGGAAACAAGAAGATTTCATATTCAATCTCAATCTCCTCTTCTGCCGCTTTTTGAATAGGTGTCGATAAAACAGATCTGGAAACTAGTCCTGCAAATATCGAAACGCTTTCAGTTTGACTAAATTTTAATGAATCTAAATAAACATCTACCGGACTCGCACTATTTACTCTTATCTCAAATTTAGATAATACATCATTGTATGTAGAATTTTTAATAATAGGAGTTTCAATGATCCATGGTCCTCCTGCTGGTATAGCAGTTTTTTGAATTATTGTTATATTATTAGTTGTTGTTCCAGTTGTATTGTCTTGACCAATAATAGTTACACTTGCTCCAGAGGCGGATGAATAAACAAGTAGTTTTCCTACATCATATGAGGAACTATATCTGACTGTTTCAACTGAAAGAGTTCCATAGTTTGAATTTAAATTACCAGTTGAAACTATAGAAGAACTAGAATCTCCATAAATCGAAAGGGCCGAAGAAGAAAAAGTAGAACTAAGTTTAAGTAAACTTGTTCCAAGTCTAGGGTAATAGGCTGTACTAGCACTTGATACTGAAGAACCGCTGGACCATGAGCCAAATGAGATATCTTCACTAAAGTTAGTTAATATCTTACCATCAAAGTATGTTTCATTTGTTAGGTTACTTCCGTTAAACATACCAAGTTCATAAATTATACATTCTATGCCTTGGGGGATTCGTGATCTAAATTTAATGCTCTTTGAACTACTGAATGTTAATGAACTTCCCGCAAAGGTGGATTCAATTGGATGTGAAAGAACAACAGTGGTTCCATTAATTTTTGTTGTAGTAACTGTTGCGGATGAACTAACTCCAGTTCCAGAAACTGAATAACCCAAACCTAGTCCAGTTGAACTAGAAACAGTAATTGATGTTGAATTAATTGTTCCACTAGAACTAATAGATAGATTTACGCTATCAACTGGGAACTTAGTTAAAATAGGAACCCTTGATATTTCATAATATAATTTATAGTCAGAAACGGATGCCGCTGTATTAAAGGCTCCTGTGGCAATGAAAGATGACCAATCGGCTACGCTGTTTGCTAAATATTGAAGAATAATGCTTTTACCATTATTTGTAATCAAATTAGGGCTGGTGGCGATTAATTCATTATTCTTATATATATTATAGATTCCACTTATATTCATGCAGTTACCCATCTAACAAGATATTCAGTTGCATTAGGAATATCATTTAATTCTATTATAACTGAAACAGTTGAAATACTAGAACTTTTTGTAGGAGGAACAATTGTTTGGATTATGTTAAAAGAAGTACTATCTGGAGTTGCAAGTTCTGGATATACTGCAACTTGAACTAATTCTTCTGAGTGACTAGGAGGATCTTGCTGGTACTCTAGGTTAACAGAAGTAGAATTACTTTGATAATTTTCATTCACAGTAATTTCTGATGAGTTATCAGTAACACTAGGAGTTACCCCGTTTTTCCCGATCTGCTGTGAAATAAGATTAGTAATTATAGTATTAATAGAGTTCTGCATATAATAATTATAGCATTCTAGTGTTAATTAGAGACATTTACGTTTCTAGCAATAACATTAGTACTAAATCCTCCATCTGAGAATGTATTTTCTATTGATGAAATAATAACAATTCTATTTATATTTTTCTCTGGATAAACAAGTCTAACATAATCACCGATTTGAAGTGCAGGGTTTCCAAAAATTTCTAAATTATACATAGTATTCATTTCATTAATATTTTTGGAAATATCATTTATAATTTTTTCTGCCACACCAGAATTACTACTCCAAGGGGAGGTTATTTGTATCTTAGAAAGACCACTATTAGATTTTATTGTTCTAGTCAATGTTTTTTCTGGAGATTCTGTTATTGATTTTCCTGATATCATAGCACCACGATAAGTTTCACCAGTTGTTTTTAATGAAACAACTTCGCTCATTCCATTTCTATAAACAACCTTACCTCTAAACGGAGAAGCAACTATAGTAGAATTATGTACCGCCCCCTCAGTAACAACTTGAGTAACATTTTTACCGTATGGAGACTGAACTTTTAAATCAAAGAATGGCATATTATTATTAAACTTAACATCATATATAATAATTCCTCTTAGAATTGGTTCTGCTCTTAAAGAAAAAGATCTACCCGGTGGTTTAAATCCAGTTAAACTATTATTACTAGATCCCCATCTAGAAGGGATACCAGTGTTACTATCTATAATGGTATCTAAATCAGAATATGACTCTCTATTTCCTACTTGATCATACCAAGTAACTTCTCTATCCATAGTTTGTAGTTTTGCCGCCGCTTGTATTTCTTGAATTTTCATTGTGGTCGGACTATTATCATTCCTCATAAATATACCAAAGGTCCGGTCTTCTCTTTTAAATGATCTTAGATATGTAATTTTATTACTCATATTTGAGGTTATAGCACGTTGACCCTTTTGTATAAATTTCATTTGTTTATTATTAACTGAAATTTTAATATTTTTTCTTCTTTCATCTACAAGAACTGTAATGACTTGTTGCTTTGCAGGATGGTTAGTAACCTTCACTCCAGTAAATACTTTTTTTCCATCTATAATTACATCTTTATGATTTGAATCCTGTTGGTAGGTAGAAGCAGTCGTTGGTGGGGTAAAAGCATCTAAAAGAAATTTATCTAATGAATAGAAAATAATATTTGAATCACTAGAGCGATCAACACTTGTTCTTACTAATGCTCCATAGGTTCCTGACCGATTAGAAGGGAAGAATTCAATAAATAGTCCGTTCCCTTGATTAGGGTCAGTTGATATAAAAGTAATTGATCCAGAAGTATTTCTAGCCGACGCTCCTAAAAATATTCCAAACCCATCTAAGTTATCTTGAGGATTGAAAACAAACCTATACCTTTCAAATGTGGCACTATCTTTTTCATGGAATCCAAAGTATGCTGTTCTATTGGCTGGTACTGCTAAATTATAAGCAGTAGTATTATCTGGTTCGAACCTTTGTTGGAGCCACATTCCCTTTTTCATTTTAGTTGGACCAGTGGCAGAAGTATTGGTAGCAATACCATAAAAGGCTGAGTCATCTTTTGCATTAGATGAATAATGTTCCGCCGCATTTGTTCCAAACAATCCCCGCCTAACATTCATTAATTTTCCAGTTGTTCTATAAGATATTTTTGAAATATCTCTTACAACATAAGAATTAGTTCCAACTAAAGTTGGACTATTTTTAATTGCTCCAAGCGTGGTAGATACGTTAAAAGTAAATCTATCTGAACTAGGAACACTTTTTATAATAACGTTTTGGGAGAAATATTGCTGTGAATTATCAGTTGAAAATAATCCAACGCTAACAATATCTCCTGACAAAAGTGAATGTGAGGTTGATGTTGAAGCAGTAATTAAATCTCCAACAGTTCCAGACCTAGTAAATCTAACAATTTGTTTTACATCATCTAGTGCATTAACTCGGGTGGTAACTTTTTGAGAGAGTTCATCTGGTGTTTTTATTATTTCTGTTTTATTGTATCCAGATATGTACGGGGTAAATTCATACTCAAGGCCATCCCATGAAATTATTTCTCCTCCAATGGTGCCATACCCATTGAATGATGTTATTAATCTTGGCGCTCTTCCCGTCCCAAACCCAGAAGAACCACTACTGCTAAAGTCACCAGTTGAAATAGTATTATCTGATATTCCAATTGTATTAATTACATTTACGCAAATTAATGCATTAGGTTCATTTGTAATCTCCCAAGCCTTTCTATCACTTTCCATTATTGAAAGATTAGCATTAAAATTAACAGCAGTTTTATCTAATGTTTTTCCGTTAATATCAAACGTGCTAGTTGTTACTGATCTTTCTTTATACTTAACACTAATTTCACCAACATCTTCCTTTTTGTTTATATTAGAAGAAATAATATTTGGAAGATACCCCGTCGTAACGCTGCTGGTTAATTGAAAATAATTAGTAGTATCAGAATAAAAAGTTCCGCTAGCGGATTCTCTTAGAATATCTTTAAACTGTAGAATTCCATTTTCATCAAAATAGAAAGAGACTTGGTATCCAATAAATATATCAGATAATACCTCCCACACATTTTGATCCTTATTACTATAAAAGATAGGAATTTGTCCACCAGTTTTTAAAAATATTTTATCTGATACTTTAGTTAATGAATTTACATCATAGTCAGAAAACTTTGATAATTGTAGTAATGCTTCCACCGCCTGCTTAATGCTTCCCGTCCTGTATGGTTGATATTCACTCATCATTAAGATGTCTGGCGCAGGGGTTTGCTGTAAAGTTTTTGCGTAATCATTTAATTTAATTTTTACGGTTTCAATATCTTCATTCTCCCACTGGCTTGCGTACATGGTAGCATTTTTAATTATAGGAGCAGTATAATATTGATCATAATTATCAATTATAGTAGTGTAGATTGTAAATTTTACATCTGGCTTAATTAATCCATTTAAAGGTGAATATTGATTATTATCAAATATTTGATAAAGAGGCCCAGTTTCTGTTCCAGTATATCTTGGTAGATTCTCTAATGTTATTTCTCCACTATTGCTACTTGCCAGCCCTACTGGAACCGGATAGTTTCCCTCATCAATATTCATAGATGTGTTTGAACTTACTAAAAAGTTTGATAAGTTAACTGCTAGCCTAGGAGATATCTCTATTATTCTACTTCTAGATGCATTAAATTCAATTTTAATTCCTTGGATGGAAGCAGTATTTAAACTAAAGGCACCAGTAACAGGATCAATAATTGGAAGCCTTGATAGGTCTTCAGCAAAGTAACCAAGTCCATCAGAGGACCAACTACTAATTCCATTAAATCTTAATATTGTAGAACCCTTTAAAAGAAGTGGCGTCGCCGCTCCTGACGGAACAGTTGCCGTATAAATTGGAGTTGTACTCCACACATTATTCATTTTAAGGAAAACTTCAAAACTTGAATTAGGATAGAGTAATGATGTTCCACCATAATTTACATCTATATCTTGAGTTTTTATATATATTTGATTTGTTACAACTGGACTTGCATACTCAATATAAATATTGCTTACCGTCCCAGTTCCAGCCTGATTAGTTTTTGGAGGAATATAATAAATACTTTCATTATATGGACCAATTAATGTTGGGATTAAAGCCGGTGAACTTATTTGATCAGAAAAAGCATCAGTAGCAATATGATATTTAGTAATTAAACTATCAGTATTATTAAATAATAAATTTTCTAATAGTTGGTCCCCCGGCCTTATGGGGTCAGTAATCCAACCTAACCTGTCATGCTGAAATTCTTCCATTTCAATTGGATTAACATAACCAATTTTAAGGTTTTTTATTGTTACTGATACTGAAGCAGTACCAATATTATTTGTTGGGTACAAGTACAATGCAAGTTTGTCAAAGTACTTTAATGATTTTGAATTAGAGCAATAAAAAACTTCCTGCTTCTGATAAACATTTTCTTGTATGCTTATTGGAAGAGTATCAGAAAATTCTTCTACAATAGTTCCAGACACATAAGGTTTTATAACTAAAGCAAAATCAGAGGCATCTATAGGGGTGCCAGTTATTGAATCTATTTTAATATCAAACATTAATCTAACAATATTACTTTTCATTGTTGTATTAAATGCAACATCTGGACTACAAATTAATTGTTGAGATTGTGTTGTAAACATAGCAGTAGATGCTGTAGGATATGAGACATAGTATGAGTCTGGTGAGGTACGAGTTGTTGATGTTGGATAATATCCATAGATCGATGGCTCAGTATATCTATTATGATTCCACTGAGCAATAATAGTTTGACTAGCACTATAAGAATAGTTATTGGCAAGCAGATTCATCATAGAGTCTTTAGCGGCTGATAAAGACATTACGCTTCTCCAAGTGTAAGGTTAACATTCCAAAGATCGTATTTACCTGTAGCAACAGTCCCGCCGCCATAAAATCTTTTATTAACATTACATGAAAATGAATCTATAAAGGCGGTCCAACTTACTCCCGCTGCCGATGGCATCGCTGAAAGAATTGGATAGGGACTTGCGCTTGTGCCGGGTAGAGCAAGGCCAGAGTATAGTGGTGTCCCCGAACCTTGATCGGTAAAGGTAGTTACCGTAATAGAATTATTAAAGTTATTGTCGTAAAACTTTTGAAGTTCATATGCACCAGCACCATTATCTACAGTACCAGATGCACTAGATGGAAGATCAGTCCATGAAAGAGATAATTTCTTTTTAGTCGCTATAATATATTTTCTTTTCAATCCATTAGACAGTGTTACGCTTTTCTCATAACTTTCAAAAGAGGTCTGAAGAGGTGAACGTGAATGATCAGATAACATAAAACTAGCGGTGCTAGTTGAAGGATAATATCCAGTTAAAATAACTGCGGGGGCCAATGCAAATATCATTAAATCACCCGACTAACACTAATTGTTCTTTTCATTGATTTTTCTATTTCTCCTACAACCATTTGAGCAATAACTTGGGGGGAATGATTAGATCCATTAATTGCAATATTATTTGTTACTGCTCCTAGACCCATTTTACCACTTGTTAGAGCGTCAAGCAAAGGGTTAACTTTATCAACTGTCTTTGTAGGAATTACTACTTCCCCTCCATGTACATATGCCATTACTTCTCCACCCTTAGAATATTGAACGGCACCACCCATTTCATATTTAGGAATCATTCCTCCATCTTTAAATGAAAGTTTACTCATGTGCAAGCCCACCGCTTGCACTGGAGTGAGATTTTTATCTCTTGTTCCAGAACCTGTATCTCCGCTTTCAGTAACTGTTGGGCCAGATGTGAATCCATTAGATGCTCCAAGAACCCTACGCGCCTGAAGAAAACCATAACCACCATTAGTACTAGCATCAGACCAATAAAAATTACCGGGTGAAAAATCTCTATATGAAACTCCTGATCCTCCCTGCGACCCCAGCATCCTTCCACCACCAGCATAGAATGCAACGTGGTTAGGAGTTCCTTCTGGTCTAGTTAGATCTGCACGATTAGTTCTTGTTCTCCAAAATAAAAGATCACCGGGAGTTAGAGCACTTTTAGATACAGCCGACCCTCTACTCATTTGATCAGGAGAATATTGTGGAATATTTATCCCAGCCTGCTTTAGAACTAATCCAGTAAAGTTTGAGCATCCCAAACCTCTCGCAAAGGCGTCGGCCCAATTATCAGTATAATTTCCCTGTGAATCATAACCAATCTTACCGACAAATTTTGATGCCCATCTCATTAATGCTGTACCACTATTGTCTTGGGTGCCGGTAGCAGTTGTTCCACCACTCATTAAACTAACAATTCCACCATTAGCATATTTCTTACGGTTTACTGAATCAAGGAAGCCCTTCCCATAATGATTAACCGACTCTGATTGAATTACATATTCACCATTAGAAAGCATAGCGGGAACAAGATCTTCTTTCGGCCCGCCCGGTCCAGAAATATATCCTCCAGATGCCATCGGCGCACCCGGTCCAGTTCCTCCAACAGGAATTGGAATTACTTGATTGTTCTTCCCCCTACCAGTCCATCTAAATTTTCCCCCTTTAAATATAAAATCTCCATCAGGAATAGAAACACTATCAACAGTAACTTGAGCACTAATCTCCTTTGACCTTGTACCAAATAATATCTCAACTTGTTTTTGTGCTTCTTCTGCCGTGATTCCCATTGCAACTAATTGTCCAGTTAATCCATCAAGATGACTTTTCATACTATCCGGTCCAAGTCCCTGAGAAGGAGTCTGACTTACATATGCCCGTATCTCTTCAAATACATCCCTAGATGTTTTTCCTGTTTGAGTGACAGCCTTAGTAGTTCCTTCAGTAGCCTTAGTCGCAGCATTTGCCGCTGCCGCCACCGCATCAGCCATTTGTTTATTTCTATCTTCTTGCTTTCTTATTGCTTGAAGAGCATCAACTGCTGCCTTCTTTGATTTATCAATTGATTTTAGTGAATTTTGTGCGGTCGCTATTTTTTTATCTTCAGCAGCCTGTATACGTTTTTCTTTAGCATCTTGATTTTTTTGTTCTTGAGCCTGAGCCAACTCTAACTGTGCCTGATAGTATCCTAAAAAGTCTCCAGTAGATAATGATTCTGCCATTTTTTGCTTTAATGACATTTCATTCATTAAAGCATCTTGGTTAGCCTTTTGTTGATCAGCAAGTTTCCTTCTAGCATCACGTTCTTTATTAATTCCATCAATTATATCTTGTTGAATTTTTGTAAGTTTAGAGTATTTATCTTCAATTGCTTTATCTTCTGCCGTTCTTTTATCTTCTTGAGCAAACTGAGCCTTAAGATCTGCTACTCTAGTGTCTTTTTTAGATGAAGATGTTTCTTTAGCCTTACTACTAGAAGTTTTTACAGGAGCAGTTCTTTCTCCTCCAGTAGCAGCAACTGCCGCATCAATTGCTTCAGTCCTAATCTGTTGAGTAATTATAATATTCATATATACAGGATCATAGGCACTCTTTCTAAATTCATCAAATCCAACAGTTAATCCTCTAACATTTAGTCCAACTGCCTTTAATATATTTGAATAACTAATCCCTTCTTTTCTAAGTTGTTCCATAGCGTCAGCCATTTCAGGGCTAGCCTCACGAACTTTTGCAGCAATAGCCTCAAATTGTGCTTCTGTTTGAGGAAGACCTTCAGATCCTTTAGAAAATACTGTATCCATAGCATTAGAAAAATCTGATAAAGGAGTAGTATCAAAAGCATTAATAACAGAAGTAGCAAGTGCATCAAAATCAAGTTTCATTGCTTGTAGCAATATGGCCTGATCAGGAGTAATGATTGGAGTTGTTATTCCAAGCACTCCTGCGCCAGCAGCGCGGGCATCAAGTGCCGCTTGTAGTTCTGGTGCTTGTGCCTTTATATTAGCCTTTATTTCATCCAATTGAGACTTTAATGCTTCTGATGGAGTCATTCCCTCAAATTTCTCAACTTCAAATTTCATTCTAAAGGCAAGATCAACTCTTCCAGATGATTTAAGCAAGGCGGCAACGTCAAAATTTGCCTGTTCAGATGTCATACCACTAATTAAATCTGTTCTATATTTATCAGTTAAAATTTTAACTGCTTCATCTGGGTTAGCATCTTTAATACTATTAATAAAATCTATTGTTGTCTGATCCGTAGCATCTGAATATGACTGAGAAAGTTGTGAAACAGCATCAGATGCCTCCTTGCTTTTACCAATTAATCCTTCAATTTGAACATTGGCTAAATCATAAATTTTTATACCAAATAATTCAGCCGCCTTAGATCCAATTTTCATAGAACTAGTTAATGTATTTTCATTTACCCTTGACAACTCATTTGTTACATCTAGTAATCCTTTAATAATTCCAATAGTTGCGCCAGCAGCAGCACCATATGGACCAAACATCATGCCCATGCCAGCAAATTCAGCAGTTGTACCAGCAACACCTATTGCTTTCCCAACTCCACTACGTTGTTGCTCTGGAGATAATGCACCTTGAGCGTAATTAGCAAGCATCCCACCGCCAATAGCAAGGCCCATACCACCACCAATTTTCCCTAATCCACCCATTTTTCCTAGTCCACCCATTTTTCCGCGACTTGATATTTCACCAGCAGCAGCCTCCTGAGTATTAGTTTTTGCCACTAAAGCAGCAGTTTCAGCAGCCAATAATTCTTGTTTAGTTCTAAGTTTAGCCGCCTCTGCAAGTTTTCTATCTTCAATGATTAATTTATTTAATATATCAATCTCAGCCTGAGTTTTAGCCCCAACCTTTTCTGCTCTTTTAGTTTCTCCCTTCTTTGCGGCATAGTAAAGTCCATCTACATCTTGATGAAGACTATAATTTAAATTAGCGGCTTTTTCAGTTCTTTTGAGTTGAGTGGCTAAGGCTGTTTCGGAGGCTGATAATTCATTTGTATTAGCCTCAAGTTGAGAGAGTCCATACATACCTGAAAGAATAACATCTCCAGTAGAATGTCCTGTTCCTTTTTCAATTAAACCAAATGGCTTTGGCCTATTAATTTTGGCCACCTGTTCAAGTCTAGTCATTGCAACAGTTGGGTCAGCGGCATCAGATACTTGATCCATAGTTCTTTTAAGTTCCAATGCAAATTTTTCTTGTCCTCCAACTATCTTTATTGCTTCTTCACGAACTTTTTCTGCTGCCTGTACAGAAGTTATTTTCCCTGACCTTAAGTCTTTACCAATTCTATTCAAGATGTCATTAATTCTTTCTGCTTCTGCACCTTTTTGCTTAGAAAAAATTGTTAAAGATGTGACATATTGACCTGCACCCTGAGCAAATACTTCTTTGCTTAGATATAATTGTTGAAGAATTTCATTAATATTTGATAGTGATAAGTATCGTTGTATTTCTGGCATTTTCCTACCAGCAGCGAGCATTTGTCTTGTAAAAATTTCAATTCTTTTGCCAACAAGTTCTTCTTCAGAAAGAATTATTGATTCTGACATATTATGGAACTTATTTAATTTTTTCTGAATGTTAGCAACAATATCAGCGTCTCCTGCGCCACCTAGAAGTATACCGGCAGATGCCTGACTTGCTAAATCTTCTTCTCCCTGCCCATATGATTTAAGGTGCATTTTTTCTGCTCCTCCATGTTTACCACCGCTAGCACTGGAGAATCCTCCATAACCTGCTAGAATAGCATTAATTTGAGATTGAGCCATTGAAGGACCAGCCGCCCCTGTTACTAGAGCGGTTGAACTTTTAGCAGAATTAGAAGTTAAAGCCATTAATTGTTCATTTAATCTTGTTAATGCTAAAGTAACAACATCAACTGCACCCGCCTCACCAACCATTTTTTCTGTAAATAAATCAACAGCATGACTAGCAGCAACTGTTTCTGCCGTAGCAACACTACCAAATCCTTTAAACCCATTCGCAAGATTTTTTATAGTAGCAATACCCTTAAACATATATCCAAAGAAGTTGCCAAAAACACCTCCAAGCATAATTACCGGACCAATAAATGCTGTTACTCCAGCAAGAATAGATAGGAAATTTTTCAACGCTTCATTGCCGCCGATAAAATCAGATACTTTTGTAAATACTTCTAAAAACTTTGTCATAAATTCTGTAAACTTTTGTCCAAACGGGATCAACGATCCTTGAAAATCGGCTAGCGCGCGCGCATATCTTCCAGAAATTGATTCTGCTTGAGCCTTTAACTCAGCATCTGCTAGGGCAGCGGTTTCAACTGCTGAAGCACCCATAAGTTTAAATACTTGTTGAGTCTGACTTCCTTCTTTACCTAGGTTTGCTAGTAGTGCTGATATTCTTGAGAATTGAAATTTTCCAAAAACAGTTTCAATTGCTCTTGCACGCTCTAATGAACTAAGATTATCTAATTCTCTTCCAAGGAGCATAAATGTTTTAACTGGATCACCCTGAGTGGTGTCTACAATTCCTCTTAGATTTATTCCAACCTTATTAAGTTCTTCCGCCGTCTTCTTGCTTGGATTGATAACAGATCCTAGTGCAGATTTAATAGCATTGGCAGATTCTGCTGCTGGCACTCCTGCCTCACGCATTGCTACCATCATTGCTGCGAGGTCTTTATATGATCCACCAAGTTGTTTTATTACTGGGGCGGCTTTTGGAATGGCAGTAACGATATCTTGTAGGCTAGTACTAGTTTGGTTTTCTACAGCATTTAAGAAGTTAATAGATTCAGTTAAACCATCTGTACTCAACTTAAATACATTCTGTAAAGATACCGTTGCACGCATTGCTTCCTGTCTATCAATTTCTCCAAGGGTAGCAAGTCTGGATGTTTGGAGTGTGGCATTCAAAAGATCCTGCCCTTGCATTCCTGTAGCAGCGACATCAGCAGCAATAGCCGCTGTTTGTTCAACACCTTGCCCAAGCGTCTTAGCCAAATCCAGTGCAAGTGTAGTAACCTGTGCCTTAATAGCATCAGTTGCTTGCTTCGTAGCCGACGTTAATCCACTTCCATAAACCTTAGCCATTCTTGTAAGTTCTTTATCAAACCTCATAAATACGTCTGAAGCGGCTTTACCAAAAAGAGTAATAGGAACTGTAAGTCCAACAGTTAACTGACGACCAGCCCATTGAGTATTCTTACCCCAATTGATAAGTTCTCCAGCACCATTTTTTAATGCTAAGTTATATAATCCCTGTTGAGTTCTTGCAATTTCCGTCGCCTTTGCAATCGTATCAATCTGCCTTGGAGTATCAACCATAACTCTTCCAGCATTAAATGGATCAGTTCTCATTACGGAGTTATTAAGTTTTACCTGTTGCTCCGCTAAAGCCCTCATATCACCTTGAGCAGCACGCGATCCATCGCGTACTACCTTAAAGTAATCATTTAATTTAAGTTTATTATCTTGCAGGCTTCGTCCAAATTTAGTTGTAGCATCATCAAGTTGAACTGTTTGTCTAGTAAAATTACCTGTTGACTGAACAATACGATCATACTCTGAAACTGCTGCTCGAATCTGAGACACACGTCCAGAATCAATTCCCACGCCGCCGATTTCTCTATTAAGTTGTTGGACCGTTGTTCTTAAAGCATTAATTTGACTTTGAACTGCTTTAAAATCTCCAGTAGCAACAAAATTAAGTTCAATACGACTCATCGACTACAACCCCTCAACTTCATACCCAAGCCCCATCCCAATGCCGAATCCGGCCTTTTGAGCACGCCCACCACTGAGGGTAGTAATATCTGGAGCGGTAGAGTCCTGTTCGTCAAGGTCGATACCTTGAATAGCGGCATTGAATTTTTTATCTCGCTCGTCCTTCTCTCTAAGAGATTTAATTGTTGCCAGTAATTCTTCGATAGTAAGACAGTCTTCAAGTTCATCATAATTTTTCCATCGACCTAACAAAAAAACTTCAGATTCTAGAGCAACAAGATCTAGTTCGTCCCAACTAGTGCTGCTCCCAGAAGATTTGGGTCGTTAAGTTTTAAGCCTCCAGCCACTTCAAGAATTTTCATCATTGTTGGAACCTCGATAGATTCTTCAAATAAATCACGATCCTTAGAAAGTTCGGGTTTAATTTTTTCCATACAAACCATGCAGGCTTCAATAAAAACATCCATGGCTTCAGTTTCATCTTTTATATCTTCACTATCTAATTTTTTTATTACTTCCATAAATTTTCTTAAAGATTTAATTGGAAGTGGTCTAACATTAATAACATCTCCACTAGAGAGTTCTATTTCAATCTCGTCATATACTTTGGTAGCCAAAATTCCTCCTACTTTCTTTTAAATTATATCAAAATAACTATTAAACGCATAAAAGACTAAACCCCGCCGAAGCGGGGCAAGCCTTTATTAAGTTGTATTTAATACTATCCTACAAATGCGGTGCCACTGTAAAGACGGTCAATAATCTTTCCGTATTCACTACCGGGGTATGTGGTATCTGGAAGACACCTGAATGTTACCGGGAATGTTGTTGCTGTATCACGCTTAAGTGAATGACCAACTGTATCCATAGAAACAACACGACGAGCATAGTATACACGCTCAGTGTTTTGACTAGCACTGGGAGAAGCATTATTACTAGCACCCCAAACAGCACCTTCTGGAGCAGATTGACTTACAAATATAAGTGATCTTTCCACTGGTTCTGCGCCCAGAGAGCCTGCCGCAAGGTTCAGAACTGTAGATCCTGCGTTATAAGTAACAGTTCCAGCATTACCAAACGCAACTTCTAGGTTTCCTAGTGTTGCTTCTGCAAGAGTGGTCTTTAGGGTAACTTTTAGAGATTGCTTAAAGATCTTTGCAACGTCCAGTAATTGATCAACCATAACCTCACCGTAACTAGGTTCATAGGATAAATCAATACCTTCAGATGTTAGACCGGCCTCAATCCATGAGCCTGATCCTAATGCTGGATTCCAACTTGCTGTTCTTGTTGCAAGGACGGCAGACTGAGCACCAGTCAGCGCCCCGGCAGGATCTAGATTTGGTCTAGAGGCACCAGAACTTGCGCTATAGAATATGTTAGCAGCGCCAACTACGATATTTTTAACTTCGGGTAGAGCCATTTATTTTTTCACCACCTTTATTTTTTGAATAATTTGGTGACACTTCCTCAATATCATATTACCACAGAATGGACCTTTGGTCAGGAACTGAATCTACCGTTAGATTTAATATCTCTGACATATTGATAGGACAGTTTAACTGTTCCGGCAAGCACCCCGCCCTCGTTCTCTCCATAGTCAGGAGACATTATTCCAGAAAGATAAATATTTAAAAATTTAAATGGACTAGCCCCTAGATTATTTATATCTGCTGCTGAATAATCATATCTTCTAAATAAATCTTTTGATAATTCAATAATTTCAAATATTTTTCCGTAATCATTTGATACTATTGTTAAGGTAACTTCTTCTTCACAGATCCAATAATCACTAGAATACATTAAAGTTTCAATATCATAAACAATATATGGAGCGCCGGGAAGTAAATTTTGAAACTCAGGGACTTGTTGTGATGGTATTATTGGAATTAAATAACTACTGAATGATTCTGCCCAATAATCATTCTCATCTAAAATAGATGATGATTTTAATTCTTGCCATAACAATGATCTCATATTAGAGAATGCAAGTTTTTTATAGTCTACCATTAAAATTCACGCTCTCCAGAATCAAATTTATCACAAATATTTTTTATGCACGCCGATACTTCTGATGAAGTAAACGTATTCTTAGACATTGTTCTTGCAATATCTTTTTCTATTTTATAAAAAATTTTACTTGATTCAACAGATTTGCTTAACATTGAATTTTGCCATTTGATTGAGTACTTCTCAAGTGACCGTGTGGTGAGCCTGCCACCGGGATTTCTAATAGTAATTAAAGTACCCCTTGGTCTGAATATTATTTTCCCTGAGGGAGCAAATGCTATATTACGAGTTGCAATAAAAGAAACTGACTTTCCCGCTTCCATAACCGCCGCCTTATCCTTAAAAATACCAGATCTCTTAACATATTTTCCTGTCTTACCCGGCTTTAAAAGAACTTTAGATATAGGTGCTCTAGTTTTTGATTTTTTTAGAACAATATCTATAATTGCTCTATTATCTACAACAGAGTTTCTTTTTAATTTAAATAATCTTGCTGAATCTAATCCAACTCGATTCCACTCATATATATGATGCATATTTTTTTTATTAGATTTTGAGTAATTATTTAAATCTTTTATGAATTTTTTTGATGCTATTACAGAACTTGCGCGTGCAATATTAGCCATGTTTCTTTGCTTTGGAATATCCTGTAAAGATTCAGATATATTATTCAATGACTTATCTAGTTTACGAGTGTCTATTTTAACGAGAATCATTTAATTGCACCTGAACTCTTTCTAGCGTTACATCATAATGAGAAAATCTACTAAACGGGTCGGTCATCGCATGACATGAAACCACTTCAAAAACTGTAGGAGTAGGTGCCAGTAATTCAGACTCAACATATATATATTCATTATTAGAAGATCGAATGCCAGATATCCTCCACCTCTTAGATAACTTTGAAATAAACTTTCCCCTTAACTGAAGTGTTTCTGAATATCCATTAATTCCATTAGAAAACTGCTTCCCATCTCCATGAGTAGACACCCCACTGCTCTTAGTTGGCTCTAGAAGACACTTTACGCTTCTTTTATATTCCCAGTGACGTTCTATGGAGCCAGTATCTGAATTCTGTACATTCTCCTGCTCATAGACATCTACAGTCATATTCATTATGGTTGAGATATATGAATTAGGAAACATTTATATCAGCACAATTCCAATATTTTTATAGGCATCTAGAATGGAGTCTACTATAGCATTCCCAGTACCAAGGTAGGCCGCTGAATTAAGTTCAAATGATATTTCGCTAAGATTTATTTTATTGAGATACTTATTTCTCCATTGATAATCATTAGATAAAATATCTGATACTAACATCACGGTCGCCGCGCGGATATCTTGAGGGACATATTGCCATCCTATTACACCCGTAACCGTATATCTTTTATTGTCCTTAAACCTACCGGGATTAATTCTAGTAGCAACACCATACTCTTGGCTTGTTCGTGGCACAGAGGTGCCGTCCTGAGACGTTAAGAGGTATAGTGTCTTTCCCGTGTCACTAAGAGCAACAGCATATCCAAGATCATTGTATCCAGTTGAAGCATTATATACAAGGATGTCTTCTTCATAAACATAGGAGGCCGACAACATTTTTTCTGTTAAGAATAGAGAGTCAGAGCCAATGCCATAAATAGTTTGGCTCCCCGTCCTCTTATTAAATTTTTGCATTGTATAATTTTCTATTTGAATCCTAGCAAGTCTCTCAGCAAATAATATCTGTTCAGGATCTATATAGTTTTCATCTGAAGTTTCTACCCCAATCTTCAATTCAGAAACAATTTCTGGAAGAGTTGCGTAAGGCGTAACAATTGCTGCAAAACTATTTTCTGACACAGAAGAAGAATTAAAACTATACTGCCATGCTACTCTTATATTTCTATCAACAGAGGATAAAGATGGAGTAACTTGATAATAGTACTGCCCTTTCGCACCATCATAAATAGCCGATCCAGACTCAACTAGCACATCTGTTTCGGCATCGTACACCTTAACAATTGGTAGTGAATCTGGATCAGTGGCTACATTGTTTTTATAAAAAACGGTAGTGTGCTTGTGGAACGTGTTATTAAATATTTCGTGCAATTATGACGCCTCCAGTCAGGAATAATATTCCTGAATTTCTTTTGGTGTGGCTGGTCTAAAGCCCTGTTCATTATCAAATATTACTTGTGCCTGCCATGCTGACATAGCAACATAAGGATGATCTCTGGTAAATGTAAATCCGCCAGTCTCATAAAGATTATTCTGTCTATCCATTTTTACTAAGATTGTATCTTCATTGGTATTTGGAAGATTAAGTTTTTGATTTCTTACCTGTAAGTCATCGACATATTCTGTGACATCATCTTTTTCTGACGCAAAAAACTTTTCGTATAAATCGAATGTAACTCCTTCTTCATCTAGGATGGCTAGAAGTTGTTTCTTTGTTTTGGCTCCTTCTAGGTCAACGCCGAATCCATCTGCGACAGTTCGCAATTCATCTAATTTCATTGAATCGAATGACATATTTTAACCTTTCTTCTTTAAAACTAGTATACCAGAAAACAGAAAAGAGAGGGCATAAGCCCTCTCTTTCCCGCGATAGAAAACTATCAGACAGCAGTGGATGAAGTCCACTTGGTTGCAGTTGTTGGACTGCTAAGAGCACCGGAGGTGCTAGTTGTTGATACGGAGGCACTTGTAGTTCCACCGATTAAGATGTTCTTTACAACAACGTGAGCATCAAGATTCTCAATTGCACATCCTACACGAATGTAGAGGGTGTACTCAATTGTGTCCTTCTTGGGCTGGAACGTACGGTAAACTGTGATATCACGCTTAATACCCACAATGAAGTTCTGGGGGAATGTAAGGTGTAATTCACCTAATGTTGCTGTTTCTGGCATTAACGGAACGTTAATAACGGGAATTCCAAACGCGAATGGAGTGACCGAACCGGGTCCACCATCGTTTGCAGCGACATCTCCACGGATAACTCCTGAAGAGATATCAAATGGAGTACCGAAGTTTGCTGTGTTTGTATTGATTGCAAGGTTGTATAGATAATCCTGCACTAAGTTTGAACTTGTGAAGAATCTCAACTGATTACGACGTTGCTTGTATCTACGGGGTAGAGCCTTGATAGCCTGATTGAATACAGACATACCTAGACCGCTACTGTAAGCGTCTACAACGTTAGCGCCAGCACGGGCCAAAACAGAGAACCCGCTGAATGCGCTAAGAAGTGGATCACCACTTGCAGCATCACCAGCAAGAAGCAAATCTTCAATGTCGTTACCAGCCTGAGTTGCCATCATTCTTGCGATGTGGTCTTCCAGATCAGTACCTTCAATGTTGTCCTCAAGTGTCTCGCTGGAAAGTTCCCAGTCAAGACGTAGTTTCTTTGTAGTTAAAGAAACTTTTGAGAAGTAGGCTTCTGCATTATAGATTGGATCGGCTGAAGTCTGACCAGTAAAATCTCTTGGACGTGCTTGGTTAGCAGCGCGGAGAATTCTTTGACCAACGTTCACCTTATCAATATCAACTGTGTCTGACTTCATGCGGATTGTGCGAGCAGCCTTTGTAAGCACTGTAGCGTCCCACATGTAGTCAATGAATCGGTTAGACTGATCTGGGTATAGTAGACCATTGTTGTTACTGGTACTGTTACCTAGATCAGTTGTATCAATTACTTTTTGTAGTAATTCATTACTCATTTTTATTTTCACCTACCTTTCAATTTTTTATTATAGGTCTTGGACATTGAGGAAGTGTCCTTTCCAAATGCTTTTTTGAAGTGTAACTTCTTCTGATGACCCATCAAAGTCATTAGATTTTTTTACCGCAGTAGATGATTCATAAGCATTCATTCTACTGTGTAAGTCTTCGATTGATTTTTTCATTTCTCCATAGGAATCGTGCATGTTACTAATTTTACCACGCATTTCGTTAACAATTTCTTCAACTGTTGAAACGTTATTTGTAGCCTTAGCAATACCAGCATCAATTTTATCTGTCACGACGGCTTTTAGGTCGTCTAGCATTTTGGCGAAATCAAATTCTTCCGTCACCGCAGGATCAGCAGACTTCTCAACAACATCTTCTTCTACTGTTTCTTCAACAGTTTCATCAGCAGAATCTGACTCTTCTTGAACGTCTCCTGTCTCATCGGCAACTTCTTCAGTAGCAATTTCTTCTACATCATCAACACTCTTAACGAGTTCTGTTGATTCTACTGAGAGTTCTTCAGACATGTCTGTACCTCCTTTAGTTATATTTTTGTTTAAGTACGAATCTACTTTATCTTTAATGTCAATAGATTTTGTACTTTCAATATTTTCTATCCATCCGATATTTTCCATAGACTTGTTGCATACTGTGCAAGAGGAATCCTCAGAATCTGAGGAGACAGCAATCTCATCAGTTGCACACCAGAAAACATTTTCAGTTTGAATATCCATAGCGGAACCTTTATATATAGGTCCATCTACACCTTTTTGAATTGAAAAAATATTGGCTAGGGGATTGGCGGGGTTATCCACCAAACTTAATTCATAAAGTTCATAGTCACTAACTTTTCTAATAGACTTGTTTAATTCTTTATTAAACTCATCTTCGGAGTCAACAATGTTTCCGCCAATAGAGAAACCAGTAAGGGTGCCATCAAGAACTTTCTCCCAAGTGTTCTCAGCGCCCTTTGAGATGTATGTAGTTACGAATACGCCCTTATAGGTTTCTCCGCTTTTACTATCATAGAAAGATTGTTGTTTAAAAGATAATACTTTACCTACTGCCACTGGCTGATGCATCTCACGAAGGTTTCCACGAAAACGATCAAAGGCTTTCTGAGAAGCCTCTGATGTAATTATGTCTCCATGCTTGTCAATATTATCTAATGACGCAAACCCAGACACGGTTCTATTTTCCTTATCTACCTTAGAAAAGGGAACGGAAATATGCAACCTGTCGCCATCGTTGTGCCATTCGGCCTTTTTAATATTCATCTTATTGAAAGGATAGCAATATTTTAATAAAAATCAAAATACGTTATACTTTACGACCTTCTCCCTGTGGATTTCTGGCTTCGCCAGTTTGATCTGGAGCATTAGCCTGTCTCTGTTGATCTCTACTTCTATTTCCTGATGCTTGAGTTCTTTGCTCTGCTGCGCCCTGAGCAGTAAGAACAACTGGAGAATCTGCGCCCGGTCGGGCGGGAAGACCCTTTCTAACCCTAACATCATTAGGAGTAAGAACTTGAGTTCTGAGGTACCTTTCATCAATTCTACTTTGAGTATCCTCATCAGTAAGAGTAAGTTCATTAAACTTTAGAACAAAGATATCGGTCAGTTCTTTTATTATCTGATTAATCTTATCCTCAACAAAGTCTTGAGTGGGACGACACACTTGCTCCTTGAATGTTTTATCAGCATCTCTAGCACTAGCCAAAGAAACCCCATCGGGCATTCCAACTTTAGAAATTGGTACACGGTGAGCCATAAGAATCTGATCCCGATTCTCTGCCCGATAGTTCTTAAATGAAGAGTCTTGAACGTCAGCCTCTACCGGCTCCATCTTAAACTCTACCTTGGCATTATCATTATCAGCCGGGAGGGGGATATAAAGAGTTCTATGATTCTTACCCTTTAATCCAGTATGAAAAAACTCAAGCAGTTTTCTTTCTGAATCAGCAGTAAGTTTTGCTCCCTTTACAACAATGATGTATCTAGGAACGGCCTTATTCTCAAAATAATCAATATTAAACTTTGAGGCAAACTCGTCACCAGCAATAGCGTTCGTTGCCGAAACAACATCTGGGATTCCATAGAAAGTATTAGTTGGAGTATATTTCTTCAGATGCAAAATCTCATTTGGCTTTGCATCATTACCCATTGGGTCTGGCGTTGCAGTCTCTCCAAAGTTTCTAAAGTAAGTATACTTGTTGTATACGATCTGTATATACCCGTCCCTCATCCTTCTTACCCGCATCGTGTGCGAAGGGATATGACCTATGTATCCAACACGACCAGTGCTTGTTCTACCAACCTCAACATAGCCATTACCCGTTGTCTCAAGGTCCGTCATTACTTTTTTCATAACCTCAGAAAAACTATCTTCATCGTTTAATGACTCAAGATATTCTCTCAGGTCACTCTTGGACTTAGATAGTTTTTTTCTTAGTTTTTGTAGTTTATCAGGGGAGTCAAGGGCATCTTCAATCTTATCTAGAGTCCTGTAGGTTTCTTTAAAGTCATATCCTAGCCCAACAACATTGGAAACTTTAACATTAACTGCTGAATGATGAGCCGCATTGATTTCGTAGATCCTTGAAAGGTACTCAAGGTTATATGGAGGAATAACAACCTCAAAAAGGGAGTATCCGTTTATAGCAAGGGGGTCAGCACCTTTAGTTCCTGCCCCACCCTGACCTTCATATACTTTTTCTAGTCTAGAAAATTTTCTTTTTGCGGCAGCACTTAATCCTGTAATCTTTGACAGACTCTTTGGCATGGCGGCAAAGGGGTCGGTAGTTGTGACATCTCCATTAATAACTATGTCAGCACTACTTTTAATTCGTACTAGTTGTTCCTCAAAGTCATCTTCGACTACTCGCCTAGAGTGTTCCATGTAGTTTTCTTCCCTCAAGTTCTTCCTTGGCCGCAAAATAGTCTAGTTCATCAGGGACTAGACCTAGGTTTAGTCTAGCCATTTGATGGTCATATTGTTCTTGAGTAATTGGTCGGTGGCCGGAAAGGAATATGGCTTCACCGCCATCAACTCCACAAATTAATGCAGCACGTCGAAGTTTCTCTATTTGGTTACGATCTTCTTTCTTAGACATAATCTGAAGAAGATCGCCATCTTCATTTTTAATTACTTTACCTTCTGGGGTTTTCCAGATGTACACGCCCCAATTATATTCTTCTATAAGTTTTCTTTTCATAACACAATGATACCACTTTTTATAAAAAAGTAACATTTATGTCTACTGGCATACCAATTATTTACTCTAACTTGTATAAACTTGCCAGTTCTTGTTCAATAATGTTACTGAATCTGGAAGGCATTGTACATTTAAATATTTATTGTCGTCATCAGAAACTGAAACTACCCTTCTTCCAAATACTTGTCCATATCTATTCTTTGCATAACTTGCTGTGTATGGAAATACTGATACTTTATCAAAAGAATGGGAGAACGATGCCGTTCCATCAGATTTTGAAAATAAATAAAAGGCAGAGGTATCAGAAACTGGAGTTGTAAGAGAAGATTGTATAAAATAATGTTGTCTTGACTTAATAGTTGTCGATCCAGAAACTGCATCTTCCCCATTTACACTTGCTGTCATTCCAGAAAAATTTAATAAATATGTATTGGATGCAGCGCTATATATGAGTGCCATGCTAGCGGAAGGACTATTGTCTATGATAAATTGTGTAGTTGTTGATAATGTATCAGATATACCAATTAGTAAATCTATTTGACCAATGTTGTCAAAGTCCGTATCTGATTTTGAAACAGAAATTATGCTCTGTGGAATTTGTAAAAACCCAATATTATTTTGTTTGTAAACATTTAATAGTCTTTCTGGATGATTAACTACTCCACTAGATGTTGTTAGTAATGCTGGGTATGATCCAGCAGAATAACTAGCGGCGGTGAAGTTATAAAGATATAACCTATTTATATTAGTATTCTTGATGGAATCAAAAATACTATTATTATAATACCCAGCCATTGAAGCACTAATTGCTAAATAGGAAGAAGATGATGGAATATCAATAATAGATTCATTATTGATTGATGAGGATGCTCCATTAATATACATTGTATATTTTATGTTATCTGAGTCATAAGCCATAAAATAATTTTTAGTTTTTTCTGGAATTGGTAATGCAATCCAAGCCTCAGCCTCGCGGTACTGATAAGGATTCCAAACAATAGATCCTGTAGAATTTTTTGTTGGAGTAGTCAATCCAGCATAAACATATTGTGGACTATTAGCATATGTTTCATTAAAATCTAGTTGTTGATTTCCTCCAGCAACAATGTATCCATTTGAAGCCGCATAGTATCTATTGAATAAGTATACTTTGGCGTAATCGGTTGTTATCTTATCTGAGAATGTATAAGAAAATGAACCACTTCCATCAGCAAGTTCCGCTAATACTGTTGATCCAGAAAAACTAATATTTACTGTTTTCGGTGGCTTTTGGCTTACTGATGCTGATATTGATGTCAGAATAGTGGATGATCCAGTCCCTAAAATTATTTTAGACGAAGCGGAATCTATTGCTATATAAAAGTCTCCTACGCTGCTATTCTCTACAAACAATAAAGAATTTTCAGAAGTAAACTTTCCATTTCCAACCCCACCAAATCTTATTGATATTCCATCATTAACAAAATTATTTGTATAATCATTTGACAATAAACTAAATCCACCAACAGATGCTACAGAATAACTTCCAGAATTATTTACTACCCCTAAAGAGTTATTATCTAATGAAAATGCATTAAAATTTGGACTTGTTTTAATTTTAATATATGGATCAGTATAAGTATTATATAGATCTGTTCCATAAAAGTCTTGCGTCACTTGATCATTTCTAGCAATTTTTTGATTAAATGTAACTATTTCATTTAATAATGGAGAACCTATTTTAGATATATATTTATCAAAATTTCCTACATCAAGGAGTGCGTAATATCTACTTGCAATGTTCTGTTCACTTAAAGCATATGAATAAAATGAAATCATTGAAACTAAAAGATTTTGAGTATTATCACTACATGAAAATTCGGCTACAGTCCTTCCCGCAATTTTGGGGGAAAAGAATATTTTTTTAGATAATTGATCTATTAATGTATCAGCCCTAACCATATTTATGTACATTTCTGGTCTTCCTGATTTAAAGTTTATTACAATATGTTTAGATTCTTTTATTGGATATCCAGAAACTGATGATCTATATATAATGTATCCATCTGAAGAATAAACATTTAAATAAAATTCATTAGTTACAGAATTATAAGATAGTCCAACATTTGCTTGAGAATTGTATATTCCAAACCTAGCAAAATCTTGATTTGAAGTTCTATCATAGTTCTTAGATAATAAAAATTCAACTGCAAACGGTAATCTTTCATCACCCTGAGAGAATCTTCCCACTCCAACAGTATTTACACTTAAAGCATTATTTTCAGTAATCGATATTTTATTACTTGAATTTATATTAAATGTATAATTTTCAGACGCTAAAGCAAAAAAGGGGATTTGTTTTGAGTAACTTGCGCCGACAGCCAATGTAGCCTTAAGATAATCTCTGTTAGTTAAATCATCAATCGAATTAGAGGCGGGAATATATGGACCAAAAACTGCTGTAGGAGTATGACTTAAAACAAGATCCTCATACGTCTTTGATCCATAGATAGTAGTAGATGTTACTGGCATTAATTATTTACCCGCCTTGTTTATTTTAATTATATCAGAATAATTATCAATATCGCGGTGGCCAGAGAACTCCTTGATATTGAACATTAATTTTTGGCTGAGTAATAATAAGGATTGCTTGAATGGGCGTTCTGAATGCCTTTGCCATTAATACTGCTCTATTAAATTATATCTTATATTGGAGAAACTATAAGATTATATGAGAAGGAAGTAGGGGACGACCCTGCGGTTGTAATTACCGTTAATGATGTGCCTGAACGAGACATAGAGTGGGAAGGAGTGGTAATAAGACCATATATATAATCAGAGCCTCCAGAAAGAAATGTTTGGTCCAACCCCACAAAATACGTCCACCCTCCTTTATTAATCCATGTTATTGCAGAAGAAGTACCAGTAGATGTAATTGTACCAGTAACATTAGCCTCAACCTTAAAACATAAATTATTAGTAAATCTATCTTTCCAGTTACTTGATTGGGTGCCGGGGTATCCAGAAGTTCCGCTGCTTGTATATGTCCAATTTACTCCATGCATTTGTATACCGGGAGTACGACCACTACCTAGTGGAGGGCTTGGCGTATTGCCAACTGCACTTATATTTAAAGATAAAGTTGTAGAGGTTACTGTATCATTTGCTGGTATGGCACTTGTATCATATCTAACATGCCATTGAGTTGAGTAATATGTATCTGGATACGGTGGATATTTATTTATTTGACCACCGGGGTTGACCCAAAGATAGGGAACGTTATAATTACTATTAATATCTGCGGCTTGTGCTACTGCTGTCGGTCCAAGGCTTGCTTCAGAAATTTCTGCTGTATCATAAAGAATATCATTATAATTTGTAGTATTTTTATCAAGATTACAAACATAGGTAGGCATTAGATAGTCGCCACGCTACGAACAAGATTAGAAACCAATTTATGAGTTGAAGAAATTGGATCGCCATTATGATAAAATCCTGACCAATGCAGCGGGAAATCTAAAAATACTGGTACACCAAAATACGTTGCTTCTGCATAATCAATTTTAAAAGTAGTATCATAACAATCAAAACCGGCAATAGTTGCAACCACCGCTCCATCTCTAAACGTATGTGGAGAACCTAAAGAATTCATTGCCACTACCATATCAACTACATCTTGCTCTACACTCATTATGTTAAAGCCTTATCAGTAATATTAATGTCAAAGATCTCTTGAACATCTAAAGGCTCAAAATCTTCTTGCTGACCAGTATTTTTATTTATTATTGCAATTCCCGGTTGTGCCATCGGGTCAGCCGTAATTTCTGGAAAAGCAGTCAATTTTCCTTGAGATATCCCCACAAGAACATAATCACCTATTTGTAAAATTCCGCGTGACCATCCAGATAATTCGGTGACAACAGTATAATTACTGTCTCCCGGCAACCATTTGCATAACTGAGAGTTTCCAGAATTACAAAACCATAAAACATTATCTATAATTTTTGGAGAATGTGGAAAGAATAAATTATTTAAAACAATATTATTATTTGTTACATCTATTATTAATCCTTTTGAAATACGAGCCTCATCCCTCCAACCCTGAGGAATATCAGATAATCCAAGAACACTTACATATTTTGGATAACCATCTTGAAGTGCAACACCATTAATCCATGAACGAGCATCAAATGTTTCTGGAGTAACATTGGGAATAGGCCAGTATATTTCATCTATTCCCACCCCTTGTTTAACTAAAGCAGATCTATATGATGCACATACAATTAAATTACCTTCAGAGTCATATATTATTTCATGTGAATCTTGTGATTGAATATTTGCAACACCGGCTAAAGTACCCGTAGTACGAGTATAGTAATAGATTGCTTCATGTGAAGCAATTGCAATTAAATATTCATTTATTGCAATTCCGCGAGCATTATTTAAATCAATACTAGTCCAAACATTATCCTGTAATGATAGTATTTTATTGTCTGAATGTGAAGAAACAATTAATGCGCGGGAACCAATTAAATCCCTTAATAGTTGTGAAGTAGCCATTTATACTCCAAGTGTTTTATTTAATTATACCATTATGGTTCAATCGGGGCGGAAACAACAATATCCATACTAGGAATTCTACTATCATCCCAGATGAAATAAATTCCATCTTGGGCTGGTTCACCTAGAGTAATATCATTAATTATTACCCCCGCCAAATTAGTTGTTGATCTTATCTGTCCCATGTTAACCTCCTATTCACTCCAAAATCCACTATTAGTTAATGTTGTTATTTCAGCCTCCGTCAAAGACCTTCTCCATAATCCCGCGCCCCTAAATTCAAAATCTGCGTATCTAATATTATCTCCCGCAACTCCAATTTTAAAATTATATGGAGACGCAAGAACTTGTGCATCTAGCCATGTACCCGTAACAGTTTTATTTTCATTAATGAATACTGATGCTTCAAGACTGGGAGAAAGTCTTCCTGTAACTTGATTTATTAACCCAATGGGGCCGGTAGATTGTACTGTTCGTGCTGTTCCAACTCCATCCCACATACTAAACCTATAAGCAACTGCTGTACTCTGAGACAATATTGTATATGTTGCTCCAGCATTAGCATTAAGATTAATACCTTTACCGATTATTGTTTGCGTCACTGATGGAATATTTAATATCCTATAAGATGAAATTAAAGTAAATGGCTGGCCTTGTTTTAAATTTAAAAATTCATTCTGATTAGGATAATCAATTTCAAGATAATCATCCGTACCAAATAACATAGTAGGCTTACCTACCGTATTTCTTATACCACGAACTGCCATACCAGAACTAGCAGTAGAGTTCAATGTAACAGTTTGACCAGTAACCGCCGTAAAAGATGCAGTAGAACCAGCAACAAAATTAGATGGAGCAGAAGCAGTATTAATATCTAAAACGGTTGATCCGCTAATACCGTTGAGGACTTGGGCGCGATAAAGTTTTCCTCCAATAGGGCCAGTTCCAGTATTGTATGCGCCAATACTCAAACCTGACGTGCCAGAAAAAATACTTGTTGCTCCAGCCGTTGTAACTGTAGTTCCAAGTTGTGTCCATGTTGTTCCATCTAATGATGTATAAAAATTAACGTCATTACCCGATGCGCCATTGTTGACGGTGAGCGTCACTCGCACCCATAGCGGCTGGCTCGATAAGCCGGGAACTGAAACAGTTGAATCCTTACTAATAGTAGTGCTACCATTTGTTGTCCAGTTTAGTCGAAGTCGGCCCGTTGACAGAATCTGGAAGTAGTAGGACTGTTGAGACGCGATCCATTTCGCCATGAAATCGCTTGTGGCTACGGGAGTCCAAGAATCAAGGGCGACCAATAGTCGTAGGTCAAGGTCGCCAGTAATATCTAGTGCGGCCTCATCGGGCACGCTCAGATAGTTTGACGCCACACCCGGCAAATAAATATTAGCATCATCCCATTTTTTACTAGTAGTATTAGGCATAGCCACTGTTTTCCTTCCAGATGTTGCCCTATTTATAGAAACTTGTTGTCCAGTAGAAGCGGTGAAAGTTGTTTGCCCGCCCGATGTTATAACATTACAGTCGATGTCAAGGACGGTGGTGCCGCCGATGTCGGACAACTGCACGAACCGGTAGGCGCGCCCTGCGAGGTTGTCCGACGAGTCCCGAGCACCGACGCGCACCTGATCGCTCGTCGCCCTGATCGCCGTGGTGAACGCGCCAGCGTTGCCGCTGCTCACAAGAGTCCACGACGTCGGCATCGCCGAGGCGTCGGCCGCCTTGTAGAAGGACACCGTGTGCCCGCCTGAGCCGTTGTCGACCTGAAGCGTGCAGCGAATCCATGCCGCCTCGCCGGGTGCGAGCGACAACGACGACGACTGAACGTTCCGCTGAGTGGCCGACGAGTCAACCCACATGAGTCGGATGGCTCCGTTGGTCTCCATCCAGAATCGCCACGTCGTCGTGTCCCAGCGAGACGCTAGGTGCTGGATGGCCGACGGCGACCAGTTGTCAGGACGGACGCGCATTCGGATGTCGAGGTTGGTCACCGTGAACGCGGCCTCGTTTGGGACGCTCAGATGATTACCTGCGACACCCGGCAGGTACACATACCCATTAGTTTCAGGAGTAAGCAATAAAGGATCATTAGTATTAGCAACATTACTAGAACCATATCTTAGATTTAATAAATCTCCCGCCAACCCATAATTTTTCATATACCTTTCCCCCGCCGTAGACTTCTTTGCATCAATTAATAATGTAGCATCAGAAAGTATATCTAATAAAGCAGCATCTGTTGTTGTGTTTAAATTAAACTGATTAGCAATATTTTGTATCTGAGTAGCCTTAGACGGTTGATAAAATTTTGTAGAATCATTAGAAAAATAATTATTTAAAATATTTATTTCTCGGGCAGTCAATGCGCGGCGGAAGACGGCGGCGGCGCGAAACTCGAAATCGTTGAACCCAAATCCGTCTGGCGTGCAACCGACTCGCAGAGTGTTAGGAGGACTGATCGACTGATAACGGATATTTGAAGTGGCGCTTGTGGCTATAGAATTCATTGTTGACACGCCAGCGGTGCGATCAAGAACTAAAGTCGGAGCAATCAACGTGCCTGCCGTAAACGTCGCGCCGGGGCTTATGCTTAGACCGCTTCCATTGCCCACGGTGTCCACAATAGTGCCCTGAACTTGCAAAGTCGTTGAATTGTTCCTAATCTGCCACCCTCCCAAATTGACGCCGATTGCATTGCGCGTACCGATAAAGGCTGCCGAGATCAATGGCGTGGCCCACTGCCGCAGCACTAAGAGTGCCGTCAGGCTATCTCCTCCGCGAGGGTTGACCAATGCACTCTGGCTGGCGTCGAGGTTGAGAAAGTCATCAGTGCCGAGCAGCATGCAGGGCCTACCATTATTTTTTTTACTTGGCATTGCTACTGATTTTCTTCCAGAAGTTGACCTAATTATACTTACAGTTTGTCCGGTTACGGCGGTAAAATTTGATTGCCCCCCGGATGTGAGGACATCACAATTAATATCAAGAACGGTGGTGCCGTTGATGCCGTTCAGGAATAGAAACCTTCCATAACGGCCCGCTAGTTGGTTGGTGTATCCGGTTCCAAACGACCCAAAAGCAAGGTCTTCCGTTGATGCATTAGGTGTGCCAGTGGTCACGGTTCGCGTGCTGCCCAACTGGGTCCACGTTGACCCATCCGGCGAGGTATAAAAACTCACTCCACCCGTTGACGCCAGATAGGTTGCCCTAACCCAAATCCACAAATTGGCGAAACCGGCATCGACGGCGGCGGTTGATGTACCGTTTCTGAAAGACAAACCGTCAGACAAGAAGAGCGAAACCGTTCCGTCGGTATTGAGCGCAAAGTACCAACTAGACGTTGAAGCCGTACCCGAATATCGACCCGCTAGACCGCCCTGTGCAGATGGTCGCCACGTCTCAAGGTTGACATAGGCTTGGATATCAAGATCGGTAACATTGAACGAGGTGCTTGTCGGGACAGTGGGACGGTTGACACCAGAACCCGGTAAGTATACATACCCACTATCTTCTGGCGCAAGATATTTTGGGTCGTTAGTATTAGGTTCTGATGATGATCCTAATCTAAGGTCTAATACTGAACCGCCCGTTCCTTGGTTTCTTAAAAATCTGTCTTCGTCACGATATTTAGAAACATCCCAATATGCTATTGCTGATGCTAATATCTCTTCTGCCTCGTTGTTTGTACGATTTTGTCCACGCGCATGTGTGGCAGCAGAAACTGGTCCTAGGTTAGTAGGGTAACCCCATCCTTGTGGAGTTCTATTAGCATCTGGAACCGGCCAACTATTATGCGCTAAATTCATTTTAGGTTAAATCTCCGCCGAGAGCGTGAACTTGAGTTGCTTGAGCGATAGTTGTAGTCACTCCTAATTGTGCTGATGCACTAGGAAGTATCAGATTAGTATATGTTGCCGTGTTTCTATTTGCTTTTACAGTAGTAGATGATGTTGCTGCTGTTACGGCTATTTGATCAAATAGTCTCCACGTTGTTCCTGAATCAAGGGAGATGAAAAGATTAACTAATGCTGCTGCTGAAGTAGCAGAACATTGAACATCTACTTCTAATACTCTTGTTCCCGCCGCCACACCTGTCATGAGTGATGTTATTGTCCCCGTCCCATCTATTGCAGTATTTGCGGCTGAAATTGATGCGCTAGTTAAACGTGGTGTACTTATAAATGCTGGTGCCTGTGCCATTTTTCCTCCTTAAATAAAATTATACGTTAAATATAGATTTGCTGAAACTTGTGCTGGTGTTAATGATTGTCCACCTACTGATGCTGCTGCAAAATTCGCACCGCCACTGGCGTTGACGCTTGCTAATACTGATGCTGAAGAATTTTTCCATTCTTGTAAATTAGCAGTTTGAGCAGAAGCAGCCTGAACAACTAGTCCAACATTTGTAGTAGTACTTTGAGTGAATATTGGACCAGTTGTACGGAATCGCAAATATCCCTGTCCACTATCAACATTATTAGATATTTGTGATGCTGGTGGCAATAAAAGTTGTGTGAAAAATCCTGTCCCGCCATTTGTAGTATAGGCAACAGTAGTTCCACCACTATTCTTCCACTCTTGCAAATTAGCAGATTGTGACGTAACGCCTTTTATCACAATTGGAACGCTACTTGATGATGGCGAATCTATCTGTATGGCATTTGTTGATGTTGATGCGGTAAAATATCTCAAAACTCCAGAACTGATATATAAGATCCCACCATCAGAAAGTGACAATGCTGAGGGAGAAGATATTGAATTTTTAATATTTAAATTAGCGGAGCCATCAAATCGAAAGGTTTCTATACCAGTTACACTACTTACACTGGCAGTAAATAAACTAATCCCGGCATTTCCAATGTTTAAGATAAGTTTATTATTTTCTGCACCAGACCCAGACCATTTAGAAACAAATTGTAATGCATTGGTTCCACCGCTTGTCCATCCAATTATTTTTTGACCAGTAGCCAATGAAGCGGGAACAATTTCTATTGTTCTATATTCTGATGGTTGACTTCCATTTTTAATGTTTAATGCATATCCTGATATTCCAGATGCGCCACTTGATGTTATTATAGTTTGAGTATTTATTATTCCACTTGAATCAACATAAGAATATGTACTTCCTGAGCCGTTTACCCATTGTTGCAAATTAGCAGATTGATTAGATGCGCCAATAATAGTTAATGGAACGGTAGTGGAAGATGTTGAAGTTATATTCACAGAACCAGAAGTTAAAATAGGAAATGATGTTTGTGAAGTACTACTAGAATTACCCGCGCTAGTTGCATATGCTACAGATGCATTGCTTATAGATGAGGCTGGGTAATAATATGATCCCGGTTGGCCCGCCAATGATGATGAATTAAATGCATAATTAGCACTTGCCGCTATTGAAGGGGTATTCGCTTGGACATATGCTTGTGTGGCTACGGAAGAACCAGATATTGTCAATGCATTAAAATTTGTTTGCCCCGTATAACTAGCATACAAGACTGATGATGTTGAAAGATTTGGAGTAGTTCCATCTGCTCCCTTTGGGCCGGGAGATGAAATTTCAACAACATTATTAACATTAGTTATTTCTATAGTTTGTATATCAGTAGTTACTTGAACAGAATTGGTCATTCAATGACACTCTTCTCCACAATAAACCATCCATATAGAAGAGTTGTTGTTGTAGAAGATGATGTTATGTTAAATTGGTATGCTGCTTTTGGAATTGTGAAATTAGATGTTTTTGTACTAGAAAGTAAAATATCTATTGTTCCAGCAGACGCACTAGTTATTGTTATTCCATCTCCAATAGAGGCGGTAGCGCAAAGAATCTTACCACCCGGCTTGTCTCTTACCTCCATCTTAGCCGAATAACCAGTTAGATTTATTGCCGAACCACTACTATCTTTATATACAATTATTAAAGGAAACGAATCACCTTGAACTATATTAAAATTTGATTCGTTGGCACTTGTTTCAAACGGCACCTACGTCACAACCCTAAACCCATGTTTTGTTCCAAGCAAAGTTAGGGAAGACTTATCTGGGATGCCAGTTACGGTTATTCCAACATATCCCACTCTTTTCTGCCATGACTTATAAGCATCAACAGTTCTGGTTCCGTAGGCACCATCAACATACATTAAAGGAAGAAGTCCTTCCGCATGAAGAGCCTTCTCAATTAATTTAACATGATAAGGATAAGTAGTTTTGCCTACTGGAAGTTTAGGATCTATAACTGCTGCTTTTCTAGCCCTAGAAAGAGAAACATTAGGTTTTGCAACAGGGCGAAGCACATACTTAGCCGCATTAGTCCTCCACATATCAGCAGAGTACCATGCACGCAAAGTATCATTCTTTCTTCCATCATACTTTCCGGTGGGACCATCTGGTTGTCCTTGAGGATTCATTAACCATTTACCCGCATCAGTCCAGTCAGCATGATTAACTAATGCATACTTATCCCATCCACAGACATTCATAAAGGCTGCATCCATACGACCAATTGATTCAATCTGGGCGGCGGTTATAGTCTTTCCAGTGCCAGCATCATCAATTTCTGTTCCCCATAAACGATAATGTCCAGTATTTCCTTCGGCTAGACCGCGTGACTTCCAAGGACCGCCAAGTCCTGAGTGGAAGCATGATCCCCATGAGCAGACATAGACTACTCCATCACGGCCAATAATAGCATTAGCGGCGGGCTTGGAGAAAGCAGTCATAACCCACTCTAGAGTAGGACATCCAGTATCTCCAGTAGCAGAAGGGGTAGACGTGTGGTGATGAACATGTCCAACTAAGGGATTCTCTGAGTCCCACGGCCTACCAATAGTAGAACAGTTTTTCATCTCTTTGAATTTTACTCCATGATCAATGAATGCTTGTTTCAGTTGTCCATATGTAGGTGTCTTAGTCGCCATCATAAGCCTCCGTAATTAGTACTTCTTCAAACTCTGGTTGCCAAGTAGTATCTGGCTCCCAATAAGGTAAACTTGAAGCGCAGTCTAGTCCTTCTTCATCCATCAGAATCATTCCTTTTTATTTTAATTATAACACTTAACTTGAGATGTCTACAACTTCACAGCCCGCATCTGATGAGCAGGCTAGGTTCTGGCTTCCAGTTGTTCCATCTTCTGTTTCATAAAAAACTAGGTCAGCCCAGCGAATTTCTTTTGGAAATTCTTCTACAACCTTATTGTATTTATCAAGACTGACTTCTTGATAGGGAGCCTGACGATACGAATGCTCTGAATGAGGTAGGAATGAAATTCCAGATACTTCATCAAAATATTTCCAGACCCATGCACCAACCTCAATCCATTCATGCTCCTTAACGGATACGGTAATAGATGGCTTGTGCTCGCACCAATCTCTTTGATAGGTTAACCATATATCAAGATGTTGAATAGCGGTTAGGTCATCTCTCATGACCGCATTCTTTGGAGCCTTGATCGGGAATGAAAAAACTGATGTATCGTTTGGCTTCATGACATCATCTTCAACAGGAATACCACATTCTGTCAGGAACTTAGTAAGAGGGTCTTTTTTGTCCCCCCTAACTGTTCTAACATAGTATTCGCTGTGCCACGGGTGCATACCAGAGGAAACGCCAGTTAATTGCGATACTGTTCCAGAAGGCTTGACGCATGTAATCGCGGCAGAAGGATTAATTCCCAATGCTTCTGCTTCCTTAATGTTAGTTTCAACAGCAACCTCACGAAGTTGACGTAATGTTTTAGCAAGTACATCTAGACCTTTCTTTCCAGACATTAGTTCATTACCGAACTGTCCAGTTATTGATACACCAAGTAGTCTTTCTTCTTCAGTGTTTTGTTTCCAAATTTTACGAAGGTACTTGAAATTAGTAAGAGTTGATTGCCAAGTTCCTAGAATAGTTGCTAGTTCAACCTTGCGAGCAAGTGTCTTATCAGTATCACTCTCTCTGACTACCACCTCAGACAGGTTACAGAACTGGTAGGGACGAAGGATAATTTCGGCACACGGATTTGTACCATAATGAATATCTGCATCTCTACGGCCATATTTAGCGGCCTGAGTCTGTGCTGCTTTAATGTTATAGATGCCTCGTTCGCCAGACTTTGAATCATACAAGTTCTTCCACTCAGTCATAAACTCATCCATTGTTGGACGTTGAGTGTAAGCAACTGAATTATTAGATAATGACCTCTGTGAGTCGGCTTCCCACCATGCACCAGACTTGGCCCGCGACATTTCGCTATCGGTAAGGTCAGAAAGACTAATCATTGCAGAGCGACGTACTCCACCGACAACAACAACCTCTCCAATCTTGCACATGATATCGTGGGCTTCTAGTGGACGTAGTTTGCGTCCAGCAGCGTTCTTTACAATTTGTATGCAAAACTCAAATAGTCCAACTAATGGTTCTGGACCAGAAGCGCGGCCACCGAATGTTTTCAATCTTGCTCCAGCAGGGCGAACCTTAGATACATCCCATGAAGGAATTTGTCCTGACCAGAGTAGTGTCAGTAATTCTTTCAATGATCTAGCCCAACCAGCCTTTGAGTCATCAACTACAATTACGGTGCTTGATTGTTCAAAGTGCTCGCTGATTACTGGAAGTTTATTTACATACATAGATTCAACTGAGAATCCAACTCCTGTTCCGCACATAAGAATATACATTGCCTCATCAAAAGAACGCAAAGAGTCCACAGGTAGGAATGAACAGTTGTACCCGGCGACGTTATCTCGCTCTAGTGCAGTTCCGGCTGTCATCACGGATCGCATAGAAGGCATGACATCACGATTTACCACTGCTTGCTTTAACTCTTCGACAAGGCTAGGATCTGGGACATAGCCAGACTCATTGTTTAGATGACCGACCATGAAATCAAAGTATCTATCAATTGTTTCACCCCACGTTTCGCGGCGATTTGTTGATTCGATCCAACGGGCATAGCGGCTGAGAGCAATGAAGTTCTCATAGGGATTTTCAATAGAAATAGACATTTTATTACCTCAAATTAGTGTGATAGATCAATAGTATCACGTCAGTGTTTAGAAGTCATGGAAATAATTTTTTTTAATCGACTGATAGGTTTCTTCGAAACATTGGTCCAATCAAAGCGTTTGTGGATAGCAATCGCTGTGCTGAAAGAGTCTTTGAGATATTTATCATAGTTCTCTGATATGTCGATCATGTATCGTTCCATTTGTTCAAGGTCAGGTTGTATCATTTGGCCTTCGTGAAAGTTGGGCCAAGGACTATCTACATACGTTCCGTCTAACGGGGCGGAAATAAAATCTTTATACGGTGCCCACTCTGATGTACATATGGTAGGCATACCCATAGCAATTGCATAGGCCGCATTGAATCCAAATCCTTCTCCGTATGAAGGGTATATAAATATATCGCATTTTTCATAAAGTTGCAAGAGCATATCTTCGCTAAAATAATCTTCAATCACAACAATGTTATTGTACTGGGAGGCGGGGGTTCCAATCGATACACCATTTTGATCATAAATCCTTGTAGCATTAATCCCACTACATTTTAGAACAAGTTGATAGTTAGGATTGTTTCCAAAGAGTTTGGCAAAGGAGTTGATGACATCTTGACCGCCCTTCCTAACTGCTGGTTCACCAATATGTAAAAATCTTATAACATCTTTTCTTTTTCTTTTAATTGGTCTACAGAAATTAGGAATTCCATGTTCATAAACAAAAGTTTCTTTGTCTAGAATATTATCAAGGTTCTGTTTTGACCATTGTGAAGTTGTCCAAACCTCATCACATTGATTTAATCTATCCTTCCACTCCTGCCTCAAAGAAGTAGACTCCCAAGGCATATAACCAATTTTGTACTGATTGTCTAAGAAATTAAATTCGTTGGGATAACAAAAAGACAAGTTTACCATGTTATCAATTCTACTTTTGCCGTTTGTAAACATTAATCCAGATTTGTTGAACTCGCGGGCCATAAATCTAACAGCGTTACCGAATCCAATTGAATACTGATATTCTTCCCTCTGATCAAAATTTATGTGATCGGCGGCACCGCTGAAAACGAATTGACTCAAAATGCTTTCCTCTGCTATGATCCTTATAATTGGTTTTTTATAAAAGAGATATACTATACATATGATTATACAAGTTATAAATAAATACTTAATATTAAGTGATAGTAATATTACCAAACCAATTCTCTGTGGCCTTGAGCCAGAGCATGGAAGACTATACGGAAGTATGGACGATAAAGATTCAATATCATTAAACTGCCTTGCCTGCAACTATAAAATGTCACCGGGAATTGAATTATATCAAAAAATAGAAAAGATTCTTCATAGCCTAGAAAAGTGATGTCTGTCACAAAAGTAGACATAGTTTACTCCTTGTGCTAGGGTTTAATAATGAATATTTTCAGAAAGGCTGCTCCCGCTGCTGCCCTTCTTGCGATGATGATTATCGTACCGGCACCAGCAGCCCAGAGCATGACCCCTAAGAATGATTCAGTTTCTAGTATGTCAGTGGTAACTGCACAGAAAACTGTTTTGCAATTAAATATACCAAATAAAAAGGTTATAGCCTCACAGGGGCACCTTAGCACGAATACAAATCCGAGAATGATTAAAAAACTAGTCAGGCGTGCTTGGTATAATAAAGAATTTAGATGGCATAGCACAACACAATGGAATTGTTTTAACCAACTAATTATGCATGAGTCCAGTTGGGATCCTTGGGCAACAAATGGCCGGGGATGGGAAGAAACTGGTGGTATCCCACAGGCTCATCCATCATATAAGATGGCATCAGAAGGAAAAGATTATGTAAGAAATGTTTGGACTCAAGTTAAGTGGGGTCTTAGATATATTTATTCTGTCTATAAATCTCCTTGTCATGCTTGGAGTAGATGGCAGGATAGAGCCGGTAGTGGCTCATACGGTTGGTATTAATCAGCCCGCCTCTTTCGTATAACGGATATTACGATGCTCTCATAAGGCATAGAAGATGGTTCAACTCCATCAAGAGGTACGCCAGATTAACTCAGAGGTCAGAGTTCTCGCCTTGTAAGCGAGCAGTCATCGGTTCGATTCCGATATCTGGCTCAGGAAATATGACCGAGTGGCCGAAGGTGAGTGACTGCTAATCACTTGTTCAGTTATACTGGACCATAGGTTCGAATCCTATTATTTCCGCAGAAAGGGAAACATGACGAAGATAGATGTATTAGATAAAGGTTATGTAAGATTAGTTGACCACATGGGGGATGATCTTTCTATTGTAAATGCTGCTAGAGTATCTTACGATAAGGAAAGCGCAATCATGAGTGAGCGCGACCACAAACTTCTCACCTATCTGCTTCAACATGAACATACGTCGCCTTTACGACATGCGGCGGTAACCCTAGAAATATATGCGCCCCTACTCGTAGCCCGACAATGGTGGAAGTATGCGGTAGGCTCAACACATATTGATGATCAGAACGGGTGGAATGAATCATCACGACGCTATATTACTGAGAATGAAGAATTCTATATACCTAAAAATTGGCGGGCAACACCAGAAAACTCTAAACAGGGATCAGGGGCAGACCTACCCGATATAGTATCTAATATGATGACACAACAATTAGTGGAACATGTAGAACAGTCAGAGAAACTATATAATCTTGCTATGTTAAATAATGTGGCTCCAGAACAAGCACGACTCTTCCTACCCGCCTATGCCATGTATGTAAGATGGCGGTGGACAATATCATTAGCGGGCGCATTAAACTTTTTGCAACAAAGAATAGCCAATGATGCTCAGAAAGAGATACAAGCATACGCTCAAGCCACCTTTAAATTAATTCAACCACTCTACCCCGAAACATTTAAAGCAAGCAGAATCACCCTATGAGAGCCATAGAAAGGATAGTCACATGCGTGCCTATATAGAACCCAATGATGATCTGGCTCCCATACTCAGCATAGACATCTTACAAGATGGAATACTGATAGAGAGCACCAACTGGCTCTACCGCCCCCTACCTTGGACAATAGAAAATATAGAGGAAGCAATAAACCATGAATGATGAACAATTCGAAACATTACAAGAACTACTCTCAGTAATATATATTCAAATCGCCCGCCAATACGATATGTTATCAATCATAGGAGAAAAATTAGGTGCCAACACCATAGCATTAAGCAAAGAACATGAACAAGGAATAATCCTAGGCCCCGACCCTTGGATGAAAGAAGAAACTGATGATTAAATGGACAACATTCTGTGCATTAATGCTCATCATGCTATTCCCCGCCGTTTCCATATACATCCTAGCAATATTCATACTCATATCACTACCCTACGCATTTCTCACCAACCTATTCGGACCAAATAATAAACATATGTGATAATAATCACACTAATATCATTATATTCCGCCTATATAGTCACAGAAAGTGATTAATTATTTTTTAAATATCTAATCGAATTATTTAAAAAATCTATATTATCTTTAAAAAATCCTAAACCTAAATTACAGTTACGGCATAGTAATCCTCTAACTACTTTACTTTTATGATTATGATCAATATGATAAGACTCATTAAGTTCACATAAACAAATGGCGCATAATCCATTTTGCTTAATAAATAAAATATTTATATATTCACGATTAACGCCGTATGTACTTTTAATTTGTGTCGATCTATGATCATAAGAATTATTTTTTTGCCATTCACGACTTATATTATTTTTACAAACCTTACAATATGCAGAAATTCCGTCTTTTCTGCCAGATTCAACATAAAACTTAGATCGATCAAGTATCGTATTACATCTAGGACATAATTTTTGATCAGATGTATTATTTTTATAAAAAGTTGTCATACTAAATATTAACATTTTTATTTAACATTTCAAAATAAAAAAAAATGTTAAATAATCTACAAAATGGATGATACACGATTCATGCTCCAAAAATTCGGACATATAGTGCGCCCATACCCAAATCGGACATAGGGGGCATAGGGGACGGATCTCATTCACAGCCCGCGCCCATTGTCAAGCCCTAGGGGTCATCCTTTCGGTCAGAATCATGCGGCCGTTTGGACTACCCCAAATGGGTGACAGAATCGGCGTTTCGGGGTGCGAATGTCAGTCCCATCGTATAGAGTGAAGACATGAACACAACGAGATGCACCGACTGCCCCGCCCCTGCCACCGGCACGCTGTGGGACTGCTGCGACAACTACGACAGCCCTGCCTACTGCGACTCATGCCGTGAGGACTCAACCTGCCCATGCTGCGAGACTGAATGGACTCCCCTAGTCTGACCATTCGGACTAACCCTAACGGGTGACAGAATGGCCTAGAATGTCAGACCCCCATGCTAGAGTCAGTACTACCAAACAAACGAAAGGCAAGACAATGAACACATGGTTCGCAATGCCAAGCCACTCCGGTGGCGTCATCACTGAGCATGAGGTAGGCGTAGATGGTCTGACCACCGGGCGCACTCGCACTACCTACCCTCAGAACTACCGCGTCAATAACGCTACGTTCTACACCCGCGAGGATGCCAAGGTCTATGTAGACATGTACCACGACGCAACGGGCATCCGCCCCACGATTGAGAGCATCTAATGAGAGACTACCGACTAATCAATTCGACAGGTGACGTGTCCTGCCTAATGTCACGCCGCGATGCATATAACGCTATGTGCAAGGTTCGCGCTAATGCACTCAATGCGGGAATCGTGGTCAAGGTAATTGATCGACAGGCTAATGTAATATTCACTCGCGAACTAAAGGGAAATTGATATGTCTATCATCTACTGCGACTACTGCAACTATTCCGCCCCCCGTAATGATTGGGATGGCATCTACACTGCTAATGGTGAGGATATGTGTTCACAATGCGAATGCGATGGGATGAACCTATCCACAATGGAATATGACGAGATTCTCGCCCCGGCCCTATTTAACGAATGGATAAACTAATGCGTTGCGAAATGTGTAACCAAATAGCCACCCTAGTGGATGGCGTACTATGTGAGCCATGCGATATCGAGTTCTGGAAGGACTAACTAATGTTTTATTTCACCATCGGTAATATCGGCTTCCAATGGAATTGGGCACACACTGTGAATGTGTTTGATGCCTACGATGCTAATGTGGATGTGTTTAGCCTCAACTATGAAAGGGATGATTACACTCCCGCCGACGTAATGGCGGCGGCATATGATTGGAGCATGAGCCACTAATGTATGACACCCCATTCGCTATTGGCCTATTGTTTGTATGCATTGCCGCCCTATTGCTGCCAATTGTTTGGAAGGATTAGCACTAATGGAGTTTATTATTATCATTATCCTATCTTCCGTTTTTATTATCGGCGCAATTGGGGGGAGATAACCTACGCAACCGTAACCTACGCAACCGTAGGTTACTAATTGTCAACTACCCCCTATCGGAAAAATAGTAAACGGGCATAACAGTCAAAACGGACATTCCGGTACATACTATGACAAATCATACTAAACCATATCAAAACGGACATTTGTCACAAAACTGACATATGGTGCAAAACGGGCATATCATACCAAACCGGGGCAAAACGGACATTCAGGACAAACTAGGACAAATCGGGCGGCCCCGGTCCGGTGTTTTCAAGCCAGTTACGAGTACCCAAAAAAACGCTGGAAATTGTTTACGATTCACGGAAAAAACGCTGGAAATAATTTGACCAATGTCAGTCGCATCTGATACGCTTACGCTACACCAACCAACGAGGAGATATCATGCCCCTTTCAACCCGAGTCAACGGCCACCTCATCAGCGCGTGCCGCGCTGGCGATTCGTGGGAGGTTCAGATCGACTCTGACGTTCCTCTCATGGATCGTGAGTGGGATTTCCGTTCGACGTACTACAGCGCAAGCCCTGCGATTGCGATCAACGCGGCCATGTGTGAGGTTCTAGGCTACGCGGAAAGGGTGTGGTGAGAGCGGGCCTGCCCCGCGCCCGAAATGTCCGATTTACGGCTTATGAAAAAAACGCTGGATTTTTTTAGTTACGGAGAGTAATTCATCCTTTCGGAGTATTGACACCCATACTTTCGGTCAATTGTCAATAGTACTTTTGGTTGTTTTTGTGTAGCCGAAAGTACTACCCCATTCGGGTGAATATCAGCCCCAAAATGTCAGACCCCCCTGCTAGAGTAGCAGTAGATAGAAAGAGAGGTTAGCGAATGACTAACACAAAGTATCAGACCTCCCGCGTTGCGGGCCGTAACCTTAAGGTTGGCACCGTGTGCTACCACGGGGGCGAAATCGTTTCGCTCAAGCCCCGTCAGGGTGTCGCCTATGAGGTGACTTTCCGTGACGGTCGTATCCGTCAATTCGGATTCAGCGAGAGGGTTCGGATTTATCCGAACCTCTAGCCCACAACCTCTAGAGCAAATAAGACCCTCGCGGTATGAGCCTCTAGCCACACTGTCAGACCCCTCTGCTAGATTAAAAGTAACAAAGAAAGTAGGTGCCATCATGGCTACCAAACAACGCAAGACCCCCTGCAAGTCAGTCAGGACTCATCTCGTCCTGCCCCCCACCGTTTGGATGCACTGCAATTGCTGTGGCCCTTGGGAAGTTATCAACGGAAAGATTGTGAGGGCCTCGGCATGATTGGCGATATTCTCACCATCACCCCTACCGACGCTAGGGATATTCCTGCTGGTTCCATCATTCAAATATGGGATGAGGTTCGGAACGAGTCGGCCCTTGTGAAGTGCAAGTGCCAGACCAAAACTTGGTCAGTGTTTGCGTTTGAGAATGGCGCAACATTCCGCGTATTTGGTTCGCATTCTCTGCGAGTCGTGACTAATGTCGAATCATGGGACACAATGTCCACCGATACCCGAATGGATATCGAACTAGACCTAATGGTAAGGGGTGCGTAATGCCTGTGACTACCCGCCTTTTTAGGCGGGCCAGCCCCGCGAATGTCAGACCCCTCTGATATGATTACGATAATCGAAAAAAACCTAGGAGATTCTTATGTGTGAAGACTACCCCTGCTGCGGTCATGAAATGGGCGATTGCCGTGGACAACGATATGGCTCAGATGAGTCAATCAAGGCTAGCGTGTATGAGCGCATGAGCCGCTGGGACTACGACGAATACTACGACTAGGCCCCGCTTCGGCGGGCCTGCCCCGTTTCACGGGGCATGTCAAGTTACGAACATCGTATTAAAGTGCTGAATTTTTTAACCGTTCGGATGATACTTTCAGGTTGAGATTGTCACACCGCTATGCTACTATGGTCACATGAGCAAATCAGAGAAGCGGCCTCAGGCCCAAAAGGAATATGTCCAACATGTCCAGAATCTACGTCGTGGTTCCACTACTGACCGTCACCGTTCCCCGCGTGACTACCGACGTAAGCCTAAGCACACTGGAAGGGGTTGGGATGCTTAAGTCTCGCAAGTCTCGCGCCCGTCACGGTCACCGTGGATGTTTCTGCTGCTATGGTGCCGACTCACGCCGTACTCTCCGAACCCGTGAGAACCGCGCTTGGAAGCGCGATCAATCCAACTAATGTCAGACCCTAGTGCTAGGATGAATCCATGACAAACACGATGAACGCCACCGCCATTGCTCGCAACTACCGTAAAATTGTGAAGTCGGCTACCGATGCCGATATCCTCACCGCTACCGTCTGGTATGTTGAGGCTGAGTCTATTGCCCGCGAGATTAGCGATGATGTAGAGGTTGGGGCTAGCGTTATTGCTGCATTCTCACCCCGCCAGCGTTGGTCCAAGAATGTAGAGCACGCCCGTGACTACATGCACGGATTCAACCCTCGCACTCTTGGCAATAACCTCCGAATGGCTCACGCTGCACTGAATAGCGGCTTTGACGCGCTGAACGGATTGAAGACTAATGCATTCGCCCGCGCTATTGCTGGTGACGATAATGCTGTGGTTAT